>Ga0180301_10000004_pt1 | contig 211055 bp, 229 predicted proteins | sample GuaBasSediGuay16_FD_121797 | JGI IMG/M metagenome (GOLD analysis project Ga0180301, IMG submission 121797) | Subseafloor sediment microbial communities from Guaymas Basin, Gulf of California, Mexico - Guay16, Core 4569-2, 12-15 cm | ecosystem: Environmental > Aquatic > Marine > Hydrothermal...
ATTCTACATTCTCTTATATCTATTTTTTTAGCTTTTCTCCATAAACGTTCTATATTATAAAATTTTCTTGCTTCTTCATGAAAAATATGCAAAATAACATCGAAATAATCTATTAACAACCATCGTGATAATAAATCATCCTCACAATGATGAATTTTAATTTTATTCTTTTTAGAAAATATCATAGCTTCTTCATATAAAGAGCGTGTATGTCTTTCTGATGCGCCCGAACATATTACAAAATAATCACAAAAATATGTAATATCTTTTATTTCTAAAATAACCGGGCTTTCTGCCTTCTTATCAATAAGAAAATCTAATATTTTCAATGCTTTCTCCATACTATTAAATATCTCTTTTGTATTAGAAATCTTCATTTTAGAGACTCCAAATCAATAACTAAAACATGACAAAAACTTTCATAATCTTAAATTTTCGATTTATCCTAATCAATTATAAATTACTTCTTTAATTTTATCTCTCAGATTATTTTTGACAGGAGAAACGCATGTTACACATACTTTTCCAAAAGAAAATATTTTTTTTGCCCATTCTTTAATGGAAAAGCTATCAATTCTGTGAATAAATTTTCTTATATCTGTAAGGGAATAAATTCTACCCATGGTAAGATAAGAATCTATGAGATAGAACATTCTTCCTTGGGGACGCTCTATATTCATAAACATCTGACCGAGAAAATAATCTTTTGCTCTCTCCAATTCCTTCTTAGAAACCTCTTTTTCTTTTAAAAGCTTAAGTTCCCTGAAAATCCTTTTCAAAGCAATTATGATATTGCGACTATCTAATCCCACATGAATAGAAAAAGCACCGCTATCCTTAAATCTTTTAACTTCCGTAGAAATATCATAACACAGCCCCCTCTTTTCCCTCAATTCTTCAAATAATCTACTGCTCATATTTGCTCCTAAAATAATATGTATAAGTTCTATGATAAAACGTGCTTTACTACGTGCAGAAGGCGCTCTAAATCCTATACAAAGATGGCATTGATCTATCTCCTTTTTTTCAATAAGAATTTTACTTTTTGATAAAGAAGAAGGACACTTATTATAAAGATGAGGGTTTTTTCGGAGAAACCCTTTTGTCTTATTCAAAATAAGTTTAGATATTTTATCCTTATTATAATCAGATACACAAACGATAATAATATTAGAAGGGGAATAAAATCGTTTTTTAAATAAATACAAATCGGCTCTTTTAATATTCTTAACTGTATCAATGTCTCCTATTACATCTTTACCTAAAGGATGCTGAGGCCATAACAAACTGTCCAATAAAGAGCTTGCTCTGGCATGAGGAAGATCATTGTGCATTTTTATCTCCTCCAAAATGACATTTCTTTCTTTCTCTATATCACTTTTGTTTAACAGAGGAAACAAAACCATATCTAAAAGAATATCCAATGTTTTCTCAATATTATATGAAAGGCAATAAGAATAATATCCTGTAACCTCTTGAGAAGTGAAACCATTAAGAATACCTCCTCTTCCCTCAATTTCTTCTTTAATCTTCTTATAAGAATATTTTTTTGAACCTTTAAAAACTATATGTTCAAGAAAATGTGCTATACCTTTTGTAGAATTATTTTCATAACGTGCTCCTACATTAACAAAAACACCCACCGCAGAAGTACCCATACCTTTAATAGCTGAAAAAATGAATTTTACTCCTTCTTTTTCTATTATCTCAAACATATATCCTATTTATAAAATCTTTTATTCTTTTAGAAAAGTCTTTCTTAGTATAATTGTCTTTTATGAACTTAGCAAAAGCACTGCCTATAATAAAACCATCGCTTATCTCAGATATTTTTTTAACCTGTGCTCTCTTATGAATACCAAAACCCACACATACAGGAATATTTTTTATTCTTTTTATACAATGAACATCTTTTTTAATGAAGTTAAAAGACAAATGATGAGGACCCGTTATACCAGTAATAGAGATATAATAAATAAACCCCTTTGAGACTCTAACTATTTTTTTTATCCTCTCTTTTGTAGTCTGGGAAGTAATAAAAAATACTGTATCCAAGTCAAAAAAACGACTTTTTTCCACAAAACTATGAGCCTCTTCAATGGGTAAATCAACTATCATTATCCCTTTTATACCACTTTCATACACTTTCTTTAAAAATCTATCCACACCATAGCAATACACAGGATTATAATAAGTCATAACAACCAAAGGAGTTTTAATTTTATCCTTAATTGACTTTATTTTAGCAAAGAAAATATCAGTATTAGTTCCTCGAGAAAGGGCTATTTGCGCTGCCTCTTGAAGTATAGGACCATCCGCTAAAGGATCGGAGAAAGGAATACCGATTTCAATAATATCCACTGCTGTGTCTTGCAAAGAAAAAATTATCTTTTCTGTAAGAGTGATTGTAGGAAAACCAAATGTAATATAAACAATAAATGCTTTCTTGCGTCTTTTCTTAAGTTCTTTAAAAATTTTAACTATCTCTCCCATTCCTCTACAATATTCAAGTCTTTATCTCCCCTTCCTGATAAACATACTATAACCAATGCATTCTTATCTTTTTTTGCTAATTTTTTCAGGTATGCTATAGCATGGGCACTCTCTAAAGCAGGGATTATCCCTTCAACTTCACTTAACAGCTTAAAAGCCTCAACAGCCTCTCTGTCATTTATTGCTACATAACAAGCACGACCTATAGATTTATAATAAGCGTGTTCTGGTCCTACTCCTGGATAATCAAGACCAGCAGCAATAGAATGAGGAACTGTAACTTGACCAAATTTATCTTCCAGAAGAAAAGACTTAGAACCGTGAAGAACTCCCTCTTTCCCTTTAAGAAGAGTAGCAGCGTGCCTCTTGTTTAATCCCATTCCCCCTGCTTCTACTCCTATAAATTTAACCTTTTTATCAGAAAAAAATGGATGAAACATCCCTATAGAATTACTCCCTCCTCCTACACAAGCAACAAGATAATCGGGTAAACGCCCTTCTTTCTTAATAATCTGTGCTTTGGTTTCTCTTCCAATAACAGATTGAAAATCTCTTACTATAAGAGGATAAGGATGGGGTCCTACCACAGAACCTAAAAGATAATAAGTATCTTTCACATTAGTAACCCAATCTCTTATTGCTTCATTGCAGGCATCTTTTAAAGTACAGGACCCACTATCTACAGGAATTACTTTTGCTCCTAACATATGCATACGAAATACATTCATTTTTTGCCTTTTTATGTCAACTTTACCCATATAAATATCACATTTAAAACCAAATAGTGCGCTAACCGTAGCAGTTGCTACACCATGTTGACCTGCTCCTGTCTCAGCAATAATTCTTTTTTTACCCATATAACGCGCAAGAAGAGCCTGCCCTAACGTATTATTTATTTTATGGGCACCGGTATGAAGAACATCTTCTCTTTTAAGGTATATTTTTAGTTTTAATCTTTTACTAAGATTTCTTGCAAAATAAAGAGGGGTTGGTCTAGAAGCATAATTATAAAGATAATAAAATAACTCTTTTTTAAATATCTTATCTTTTTTTACCTTTTTGTAAGCTTTATCTAACTCATCTAAGCATAAAGATAAAGTTTCCGGAATAAATCTACCCCCAAATTTACCAAAATACCCTTTTCTATCAGGAACTTTCATATTTAACAGATTCAACACTCTGGATTTTATTAATAAAATCTCTCACTAAATTTCTGTCTTTTTTACCAGGAAAGTTCTCTACTCCGCTACATACATCAACAGCATACGGTCTAACTGTTTTTATAATCTTTAAAACATTTCTTGGAGTAAGCCCCCCTGAGATAATAATCTTTTTCCCTTCGATACTTTTTATCCTCTTTAAAAATTCTTTAGGCAAAGTTCTCTTCCTTTTCTGCTTTTCTTCCCACCGTATATCAAAAAGATAAGTATCTATTTTACCATAACTATATGAAGGAAATTGAGGAAGAAAGAAAGTTTTTATTATTCTAAATTTAGGGAGAAAAGAAAAGCAATAAGATTGACTTTCTTTACCATGAAACTGCAAAACATCAAGACCAACATAGTTGGCTATTTCAGAAACTGCCCCTTTATCCTCATCAACAAAAACTCCTACTTTTACAATAAAAGGACCTAACTTATCGATTATTTTCTTTGCGTTAGAAGGAGTAATATAACGGGGGGACCGTTTATAGAAAATAAACCCCAACGCATTAGCACCGACTTGCGAGCAGAAAACAGCATCGTCAATGTTGGTAATACCGCATATCTTAACCTTTACCATCTATATGTAATTCCTTTATTTTGCTATTCACGTCCTCTGACTTCATTATTACTTCACCTACTAACACAGCATCTATTCCCAAACCCTTAAGCCAAAGAATATCTTTCAACTCTGAAATGCCACTTTCACTTATTATAGCAATATCCTTGGAGATAAAAGGAGCCAATTTAGCAGTAGTGTTTAAGTCTATAGTCAAGGTATCTAAATTTCTGTTGTTTATCCCAATAATATCAAAGGGAAGAGAAAGCACTCTTCTTAGTTCTTTCTGAGTATGCACTTCTACCACTATATCCATACCTAAATCTTTCGCCAACGAATATAGTCGAAGCAATCGTTCATTATCTAATAAGCGAGCAATAAGAAGAATAGCATCTGCCCCTGCTGCTCTTGATTCCAATACTTGCGATTCATCTATAATAAAATCTTTCCTTAAAATAGGAATATTTGCTATCTTATTTACTTCCTCAATATAACTTATCTTACCTAGAAAAAAATCCTCTTCAGTAAGAACGGATATAGCATTAACTTTTGACTCAATAAAGGACCTTACCACATCCTTTAAGAAGAAATCCTTGCGAAGAATACCTGCAGAAGGAGATGCCTGCTTTAATTCTGCAATCAAAGAAATCTTTCCTTCTCTTTTGATAGAACTTTTAAATGGTCTGATCTTAGGGGCTTTTTTAATTAAAGAAAGTAATCCTTCTCTATTCTTCCTTAAGATTTCAATGCGTTTCTTTTTATTCTCCAAAATAAGAGATAATATATTACCCATATTTTTCTAAGAAATCTTTAAAATAAAGATATTTATCCATAGCTTTACCTTCATCTATATAATAGGCACCAAGCTTTACACCCTCCTTTAAGTTCTTAACTTTTCCCAGAAGATAAAAACACGCAGAGGTATTCGCTAAAACAACATCGCGGGGTGCTCCTTTTTTCCCTTTAAATATGTCAATTATTATCTTCGCACTCTCATCTTTTGTCTTTGCCTCTAAGTCTTTAAGAGTGCATTTTTTTAAGCCAAAATTAGAAGGAGTGAGTTTAAATTGTTTGACTCTACCTCTGTCTAAGAAAGCAACTTTTGTTTTTCCTGTAAGAGTAATCTCGTCTTTCAAGTCCTCTCCATAAACAACAAATGCCCTGCGAGTATGTAATTTATTTAATGCAGATGCTAAAGTAAGAAGTAAAGCGCTATTAGAGACTCCCAATAACTGGTGGGTTACAGAGACAGGATTGCAAAGAGGACCAATGAAATTAAAAATTGTTCTTATCCCTAATTCTTTCCTTATAGGTGCTACTTTCCTGAATACCTTATGATACAAGGGGGCAAAAAGAAATCCTAATCCTATTTTCTTTATAGCCTTTTCCATAACAGAAGGATTTACCTCTATTTTTATTCCTAAAGTCTCTAATACATCTGCGCTTCCACAGGTAGAAGAAACTGCTCTATTCCCATGCTTAGCAACCTTAATCCCTGCGCTACTTACTACAAAAGCAACCGCGGTAGAAATATTAAACTTTTCTGCCCCCGAACCACCTGTACCACAGGTATCAAACAAAGGTTCCTTAAGTTCAACTCCTAAAGAATTTTCTCTTATGTTTATCTTAATTGCCTTTTCTCTTACTACACTTGCTGCTGCAGCAATCTCCTCATCTTTTTCACCTAAAATAGAAAGTCCCATTAAAAAACCTGCTATTTGAGTATCCTTACACCTATCTTCGAATATCTCATAAAACACTTCTTTTGCCTCATAAAAATTTAAATGCTCTTTTTGAACTATTTTTCTTATTGCTTCCTGTATCATAATGACAAAAAATTATCCAATAGTTTCTTACCTTCTATAGTTAAAATTGATTCAGGATGAAACTGCACTCCAAACAAAGGATATCTTTTCTCCCTAACCCCCATTATTATACCATCTTTTGTCGTAGCATTCACTATTAAATTAAATGGTAAGGTCTTCCTATCGATTATTAAAGAGTGGTATCTAACAGCAGAAAAAGGATTGGGTAGATTTTTAAAAATATCCTTCTTATTGTGATAAATTAGCGAACTCTTGCCATGCATAAGTATCGGTGCTTTGATTATTTTTGCTCCAAATACATAACCAATACACTGATGTCCTAAACATACTCCTAAAATAGGAATTTTTTTATAAAACTCACTAATTATCCCACAACTTACTTTGCCCTGGGTCTGAGGACGCCCTGGCCCTGGAGAAATAACTATCCTTTCAACATTAAGTCTTCTTGCAGTTTTTATATCAATTTTGTCACTTCTAAATACAATTGTTTCTGCTTTTAGCTCTCCAAAATACTGAACAAGATTATAGGTAAAAGAATCATAATTATCTATTATAAGAATCCTTCTCATAATATATACTCCCACACCATAAATTATTCTCCTCTTTCTATAATCATTTTCTCCGTGTTATTTTTGCGCCTAATTTAGCTAATTTATCTTCTAACTTTTCATACCCTCTATCAAGATGATAAACTCTTAACACTTCTGTTTTACCTCTTGCCACCAAACCAGCAATGACCAGTGCTGCAGAAGCTCTCAAATCAGAAGCCATTACTTCTGCCCCATAAAGGCTATTTACTCCTTCAATAATTGCATAAGGACCACTTCTTTGAATATGGGCTCCCATACGATTAAGCTCAGCAACATGCATAAATCTATCAGGATAAACCTTCTCTGTTATCAAAGAAACTCCTTTCGCTAAAGACAGACAAACCATAAACTGCGCTTGTAAATCTGTGGGAAACCCCGGGTATGCTAAGGTAGTAATATTTAAAGGATTTATGACGGCAGAAGGTGTTATATGTAACTTAGAATCATCAATTAAAATCTTTGCTCCCATTTTTTTTGCTGTCTCTATAACACACATAAGGTGAGAAGAATTTACTCCCAAAATAGTTATATTAGAATGAGTTGCCAAAGCAGTAGCAATATAAGTACCTGCCTCAATTCTATCGGGAATCACTTTAAAGTCAGCTCCCCCTAAGTTTTTTACTCCTCTTACTCTTATTAAAGGTGTGCCTTCTCCTTCAATATGTGCCCCCATCTTCTTCAAAAACATAGCTAAATTTACTATTTCGGGTTCGCAAGCAGCAGATTCAATAATTGTTTCTCCTTTTGCCAAAGTTGCTGCCATAAGGACATTCGCGGTTGCTAGAACCGACGAACCAAAATGCCCTCCTAAAAAAATATGTCTCCCTACAAGTATTTTGGCTTCACCTAAACAATATCCTCTATCAATAACAATTTTCGCTCCCAATTCTTTTAATCCTTTAAGATGTAAATCTACTGGCCTTATACCAATCACGCATCCGCCGGGTAAAGAAACTTTCGCTTTTTTTCTTATTGCCAATAGAGGACCTAATACACAAAAAGAAGCTCTCATCGTGCGTACTAAACGGTAAGGAGCTACATAACTTCCTCTTTTCTTCGTCTTTACTGTTACTCTCCCTTTATGGAACTTAACTTCCTTACCTAACACTTCCAATATCTTAATCATTGTCTTTACATCTATCAAATCAGGAACACCATAAATATTACATTTCTCATCTGTAAGAAGGGTAGCAGCAATAATAGGTAAAGAGGCATTCTTCGAACCACTTACTTTTACTTGGCCTTTTAAAGATGACTTATAGATAACAAATTTTTCCATAGGTCTAATTTAACTGAAGAACAACCCCTCTTGTAAATCCAGAATAGTCTTCTATCCATTCTTTTACTGTAAATTTACCCTCATCTTTCAACTTTTTATCGACTCTATCTTTATGATTATATCCCATCTCTAAAATCAAGCAACCGCCTCTTTTTAAATAAAAAGGCGCTTTTTTCAATATCTTATAAATAAAAAACAAACCATTCTTTCCCCCATCTAATGCCTTCAATGGTTCAAAATGTAAGGTGCCTTTTATTTGTCCACTTTCTACATAAGGAGGATTGGAAACAATCACATCAAAAGTTTTTCCTTTAAATGCAGAAAATAAATCACTTCTAACCAGATGTATCTTAACCTTATGTAACCTTATATTTTCTCTACTTACTCTCAAAGCTTCCTCATCTATATCCGAAGCATATACAATACTATTCTTATGAGTTTTTTTTCTAAGGGTAATTGCTATACAACAACTTCCGCAGCATAAATCTAATATTCTTTTCATTCTATTCCGATTTATAATCTCTAAGGCTTTCTCTACTATGATTTCTGTTTCAGGACGAGGGATGAATATGCCACGCTTAACAAAAAATCTAAAGCCAAAAAATTCCTCTTTTCTGATGAGATAAGGTAAAGGCCATCCTTTACAATAAGCCTCTTTTAGTATCTTAAGATACTGCATCTGATAAGAGGTGGGAGTATAATCCTCAATAAAATAATATCTTTTTTGTGAAAAAAAAGAATGCAAGATTAAATTTAAATCCCGCTGTATAAATACAGATTGATTCTTATTAATCCAATCTTTTAGCTTCATGTATTTTCTTTCTTTCTTCTTTAATCAAATTTTTAATAATCTCATCAAGATTCCCCTCTAAAATATCCTCTAACCTATAAAGGGTCAAATTTATTCTATGCTCAGTGACTCTTCTTTCAGGAAAATTATAAGTACGAATTTTTTCGCTCCGCTCACCACTACCTATTTGAATTCGCCTTTGACGAGATATTTTGCTTTCCTCTTCCCTTTGTATCTTATCCAAAAGACGAGCTTTTAATACCCGCATTGCCTTATCTCGGTTTTTTATTTGGGAACGCTCGTCCTGACAGCTTACAGTAATTCCTGTAGGTAGATGTGTTATCCTTACTGCAGAATCTGTTCTATTAACATGCTGACCTCCATGCCCTGAAGCTCTAAAAGTATCTATTTTTAAATCACTGGGATCTATATTAAGCTCTATGCTCTTAGGTTCAACTAAAACTGCTACTGTTGCAGTTGAGGTATGAATTCTACCTCCTGATTCTGTAACAGGCACACGCTGGACTCTATGGACGCCACTTTCAAATTTAAGATGAGAATAACATCTTTTGCCTTTAACAGAAAAAATTATCTCCTTTATTCCTCCAATTTCTGTTAAATGAGAACTTAATATTTCCAATTTCCACCCTTTTTTCTCTATATATTTAGAATACATTTTAAAAAGGTCAGAAGCAAAAAGAGCAGCTTCTTCTCCTCCTGCTGCAGCTCTTATCTCAACAATTACATCTCTATCAGGCGAAATATTTTCTTCAAAAACCATTTCTTCAATTTCTTCTTCCATTCGTTTAACTTTCTCCTCAGTCTCAATAAGTTCTTCCTTTGCTAAGCCTTGTATCTCACTATCTTCTGTAGGATTATTAACAATGGTTTTAAGTTGCTCTTTCTCTTTTAAATATTTCTCGTATATCTTTATTTTTTTTATCACCCTTTCTAAAAAAGAAAATCTTTTGGTAAGGTTTTGATAATGCTGGCGATCATTATAAATATCTGGCGAAGAAAGTCTTTTAGAGACCGCCTCATACTCTTCTTTTAATTTCCTATAATCTATCATTCTAAATATTTAAATATTAAATAAAATTATCTTTACACTTTTATTCTATTTAATAAAGCTCTACCCATATATTCCATTGGATATTTATTTCTTACCATATTTTTTCATAAATTTTTCAACTCGTCCTTCAGAATCGACAAACTTTTGTCTGCCCGTAAAAAAGGGATGGCATTTAGAGCATATCTCTACATTAATGGTCTTTTTAGTAGAACGAGTATGAATCACATTCCCGCAAGCACACATTATAGTGGCAAACTCATATTTAGGGTGCCCTTCTTTTTTCATTGCTCCACACCTCCTTATAATTAACTTAATAAGCTTCAAACCTCTAACATTGCATTTGCTCGTATATCATAATCCTAATTTCTAAATTTTAAACAAATTAATGTTTAACCGCTAATTTACGCAATCTCTCTTTAGCGAAAATTGGATATTTATATATTTCTTTTAACAATTATAAAAAACCGCTTCGATTATCTCTCTTAGGTTTTATTGAGGGTAAGTAAAAATTCAACATTATTCTTTGTCTTGGAAAGTTTCTCAATAAGCAACTCTAAAGCCTCTACAGAGCTTAATTCATTCAGTGCTTTTCTTAAAATCCATATTCTCTGCAATTCATCAGGATGAAGCAAAAGTTCTTCCCGGCGGGTATTAGACCTTTTAATATCAATTGAAGGGTAAATTCGGCGCTGGAATATATTTCTATCCAAAGTAATCTCCATATTTCCTGTACCTTTAAATTCCTCAAAAATAACATCGTCCATCCTTGAACCAGTATCAACTAAAGCAGTTGCAATTATAGTTAAAGACCCTCCTTCTTCTAAAGCCCTTGCTGTTCCAAAGAAACGTTTAGGTTTATGAAGAGCATTAGAGTCTATACCCCCTGATAAAATTCTTCCTGAGTGTGGTTCCACTAAGTTATAAGCACGTGCTAAACGGGTAATACTATCAAGAAGAATAACAACATCTTTTTTATGTTCAACAAGTCGTTTAGCTTTTTCTAAAACCATCTCTGCAACCTGAACATGCCGCTGAGCAGGTTCATCAAAAGTAGAGCTTACAACCTCACCTTTAACAATATTCTTCATTTCTGTTACTTCTTCAGGCCGCTCATCAATAAGCAATACTATCAATACCACCTCAGGATAATTCTTCATTATGGCATTAGCTGTCTTCTGTAAAAGAACAGTCTTACCGCTATAAGGAGGGGCTACTATTAAACCCCTTTGACCTTTACCTATAGGACACAATAAATCAATTACTCTTGTAGAAGTCTCTTCATGTGTAGTCTCTAATATGAACCTACTTTTGGGATATGTAGGAGTAAGATTATCAAACAGTACTCTATTTCGTGCTTTCTCGGGGTCTTCAAAATTTACTGCCTCTACCTTAAGAAGAGCAAAGTATTTTTCATTCTCTTTAGGGGGTCGGATTTGGCCGCTTACGGTATCTCCGGTGCGCAGAGTAAACTTCCTTATCTGCGAAGGAGAAACATATATATCATCAGGAGAGGGAAGATAATTGTAATTGGAGGAACGTAAAAAACCAAACCCTTCGGGAAGAATCTCTATAACCCCTTCTCCAAACATAAGACCCTCTTTTTCTGCCTGTGCTTGAAGAATCCTAAAGATTAAGTCTTGTTTTTTTACCCCACTTATTCCATTTATCTTCATCTCCTTCGCAACTTTGGACAGCTCGGATATCTTCATATCCTTAAGAGTGCCTATATCCATCGTTACCCCCTTCTTAATCTTCCCCATATCAACTCTACCTTCCTTTCTAATTTTTTTAGATTAGAATTATTGTTGATTACAAAATCAACATTTTTTCTTTTTTTATCTACAGGTATAAAATGACCCAATCTTTGTTCTGCTTCTCTATACGATATTTTAAATTTCTTTTTTATCCGCTTAATAAGCGTAGATTTAGAAGCATAAACAAGGATTATAATATCAAATATCTTCTCTAACTGCCTCTCAAACAGTAAAGGTACTTCTGCTACATATATTCCCTTATGAGCCTTATTAGAAAAAACCCATTTTCTTAAATCTCTTATTATTAAAGGGTGGACGATTTCTTCTAACTTTCTTAGATATCGGATATCAGAAAAAACAACCTCTGCTAATTTACTCCTTAGAAGTACCCCTTTACAATTAAAAACATTAGGGAAACATTGCTTTATTCTTCTATATATAAGGCTATTTTTATCTTTATAGTAAGTATGCACCAATCTATCAGAAGAAAAAGTTTTCGCTCCTTTCTTCTGTAAAAATTTCAACACTGCACTCTTGCCACTGCAAAGCTCACCCGTTACAGCAATGACTGGCATCTTTTATACATACTTATATAGTTCTTTGCAGAATCTCTCCATGAGAAGCTATAAGAGGAAATTTCCTTTAATAAAGGTAACCACTTTTCTCTATCACAAAAGACTTTATAGGCTCTATTAACTGCCTTAATTAGTGCTTTCGGAGAATATTCTGTAAAAACAAATCCTCCTCCTTTATCTTCATAATCTACCACTGTATCACTTAGACCACCTGTGCGATGAACAATGGGAACTGTTGCATATTTATAACTAATCATCTGAGATAAACCACAAGGTTCAAAACGAGAGGGCATAAGAAAAGCATCACAACTCGCATAAATTTTGTGAGCTAAAGCTTCATCGAACTTTAAATTAAGTGAAAAATTATTTTTATATTTCTTTTCTTTTACCTTAAGAATCCTGTGATATTTCTCCTCACCTGTGCCTAAAATTACCACTTGATATTTTTTTAGAATATAATTTAAAGACTGAGATAAAATATCAATACCTTTTTGTTCAGCCAACCTTGAAACCATTCCTAAAAGAAACTCTCCTTTTTTTATCTTCAGTCCAAACTCTCTCTGGAATTCTCTCTTATTAATATATTTATCCTCTAAGGAAGGCAAAGAATATTTCTTATAAATAAACTTATCATTACTGGGATTCCAGACCTTATAATCAATAGCATTAAGAATCCCTATCAACCTATCTCCTTTTTCCTGCAATACACCTTCTAAACCGCACCCATATTCTTTTGTCTGGATTTGCCTTGCATAAGTAGGACTTACTGTGTTAACCATATCAGAAAAGACAATTCCTCCTTTAAGAAGGTTTATCTTTCCATAAAACTCAAGATACTTCAAAGAAAAATAATCCTCAGATAACCCCAAGTAAGAAAACTTCTCTCTGTCAAAAACTCCCTGATAGGCAAGGTTATGAATAGTTTGAATAGTTCTTGTATGAGAGAAAAAACTATCATCTTTAAATTTTGTCTTAAGATAAATTACTATCAAAGAAGCTTGCCAGTCATTGCAATGTATTATATCAGGAGAAAAATTAATTTTTTTTAAGACTTCAATTGTCTTATTGCTATAAAAAGAAAATCTTTCTAGATTATCAGAATAATCTCCTCTCACACTACCGTAGAGACCTTCTCGCATAAAATAATTATCATTGCGGATAAAGATAATCTCCAGGTTATTGTTTATAACAGTAACTCCCAAATCTTCCTCTATCCTCTGAGGAGAAATGCCTTTATAAAAGGGCATAAATACCTTCACCTTACAACCCTCTTCTGATAATGCCAATGGCAATGCTCCACTAACATCTGCCAACCCCCCTGTTTTAGCAAAAGGAAATACTTCAGAAGAACAAAATGCGACTTTCATTATACCCTCTTTCTATTCATAAATTTCATTATTGGAAAATAAAGGCTTAAGTTCCAACCAATTTCTTCCTATCTTAAGATTTGTAATGAGAGGAACTCTGAGGCTGATAATATTTTCCATATTATCCTTAACAATGTCAACTACTTTTTTTAACTCTTTCCTCTCCACATCAAACACTAATTCATCATGCACTTGAAGAATAAGATGAGAAGAAAGCTTGCTTTTCCTAAAGTCTTTGAATATTGCTACCATTGCCATTTTTATTATATCTGCTGCCGTGCCTTGAATGGGAGCATTAACAGCCTGCCGACGGGAAAATTCTCTTAATTCATAATTAGAACTATTTATATTGGGAAGATAACGAATCCTTCCCATAAGTGTTTTCACATAACCTTTAGATTCTGCTTCTCTAATAACTCTATCTATAAAATCTTTTACTTTAGGATAACGTAAAAAATAATTCTCTATAAATTGACGCGCCTCTTCTTCCGAAATATCCAATTCCTTCGCTAAACCATAAGAACTCATCCCATAGATAATACCAAAATTAACCCTTTTGGCTATTTCCCTATCTTTTTGTGTAACCTCAGTTGTTTCTTTGGAGAAAAGAATAGACGCAGTATAACCATGAATATCTATATTGTTATTAAAAGCTTCTATCAATTTCTTTTCTTGCGAGAAATGAGCAAGCACTCTTAACTCTATCTGGGAATAATCGCTGGATAAAATACAACCATCTTTGCAAGAAGGAACAAAAACTTTTCTAACTTGTTGAGCAAAATCTTCTTTTATAGGTATATTTTGCAAATTAGGTGAATGAGAACTTAACCTTCCTGTCTGAGTAGCTGTTTGATTAAATTTAGTATAAATTTTTGAAGAATTAATATCTATTCCTTGTATAAAAGGAGAAAGATATGTAGACTTCAGTTTACTAAATTGTCGATAATCCAAAAATAATTTAGCAATAGGATAATCCCGAGAAAGCTTTTTTAAAACCTCTTCATTTGTAGAATACCCTGTTTTGGTCTTTTTCTGAGGAGGAAGTTTTAAATCTTCAAATAGAACTTTACGCAACTGGACGGGAGAATTAAGATTAAACTCAGTATTTGCTATCTTAAATATTTGTGAAGATATATCCTTAATTCTTTTATCCACTTCTTTGTTAAAATCTTCTAAAGCCTTTCTATCAATGGTAACTCCTGTCTTTTCCATCTGGGCAATAACCTCTATAAGGGGCATTTCTATCTCAAAAAATAAAACATCCAACCCCTTTTTTTCTATTTTTGGCGCCAATAGCTTATATAACTTGAAAATAAAATACACCCGTGATTCAATAGGAACTTCTTTTACATATACATTAAGAAAGTGTGCACAGAGATTATCCAAAGAGTAATCTCCTAAAGAAGGGTCGAGAAGATAAGCAGCTATCTTAGTATCAAACCATGCTTTTTTTACAGTAATGTCGCCATTAACAAGGTGATATAAGTATTTAAAATCATATGATACTTTTTCTATCTCTTCGCTCATTAAAAACTTTTTTATCTCTTGCAGGTTGCATATATATGTAATTTCTTTATCCTCGTCAAAAACATAATATTTTTCTTCAAAAGCATAGAGGAAAAATATCCCCTTTGATAATATTCTTTTCTCAAAATCAGATGATAAACCCTGTTTGAGATTTATTTTAATATTAAGCTCTGTTGAAGGAAGTCCTTTAAGGAGCGATTTAAACTCTAATTTCTTACATATCCTATGTATATTTCCATAATCGGGGGCTTTTATTTTAAATTCCTCAAGAGTGTAATCAAAATCTTGTATCTGAGTAAGTTTAATTAAATCCTTACTTAAAAAAATATTTTCTTTATTTCTTTCTAGAATATTCCTAATCTTTGGTGGTATTTTATCTAAATTAGCAAACATTTCCTCTACTGTGCCGAATTTCTTTATCAGGTTGACAGCGCTAACCTTTCCTATACCCTTAGCTCCGGGAATATTATCTACGCTATCTCCTACTAAAGAAAGATAATCTATAATGTTATGGGGAGAAAAACCAAATTCTTCTACAAATCGTTTATAATTGTAAACAGCTTCTTTGGAAGGATTATAGATACAAATATTATCATCTATGATTAGCTGATACATATCTTTATCAGAAGTAACAACAATGACTTTCCACTTATTTTCATAGGCTTTAATTGCTAAAGAAAAAATTAAATCATCTGCTTCATATCCTTCTCTTTCCAAAATCTCCATTCCAAAATAGGTAATTAATTTTTTTATAATAGGAATTTGTACTTTAAGGGAATCGGGCATAAGGGGTCTCTGAATCTTATATTCTTTAAATCTTTCTTGGCGGTGCGTCTTGCGGGAAACATCAAAACATATTACCATATAGTCTGGCTGATACCTCTCTTTTATTTTCTTTAAAGTATTTAAAAATCCATAGATTGCTCCTGTAGGAAAACCACTAGATGTAGAGAGCCTTAAAGCATAAAAAGAGCGGTAGACTAAAGAGTTACCATCGACCAGATAAAGTATTTTATTTTGCATTGAGGATATAACAAATGTTCATAAAAATATAGGGATGGTTAATCTCTTAAGAAGGAAAATACCAGTGATAAAGCCTCTTCTATCTTTTTTGATGCTGCAAGATAATCATTTTTGTCTATATAACCCATTGCTTCATCTATATATTGCCTAACTTTCTGTTTAGTATAAGCGCGTTTGGCAGTTACATAAAAATCATAGATTTGTTCTCTAAGATGTTCATCGGAAGGTTTTAAACGAAGCGCTGTATTTAACTCTTTCAAGGCTCCGAAAAAATCCTCCTGCTGAAAAAGACCAATGCCTATCTCAAGATGCACACGTGCTTCTTCTGTTCTCTTTAAACGCTCTTGTTCTCTTTTATAAATAATCTCCTTCGATAAATCAATGGCTTCATTCTCAAGAATATCTTTTTTTACTTCTTCGTATGTCCCTAATTTTAGAAGTTTTTCTTTTGCTTTATTACGCCAGTATTCTCCTCTGTCGCCTTTTCGATACCTTATTATCCAATATTTAGTAGCCTTTTTAATATCTCCTAAAGATTCATAAAGCAAAGCAAGATTTGTATAGGCAGGTAAATAATCCGCATCTATCTTTATCGCCTTTTTGTACATCTTTAAAGCCTCTTGTGTGTTCCCTAAGGATTCATATACTACACCTATATCGTTATATACTTCAGCATTCTGAGGGTCAATCTCTGTAGCCTTTTGATAGCAGCTCAGTGCCTTTTTAAGATCTCCTTTTAACTGAAAGCGGTAACCTTCCTTCCGATACTCCCACGCCTGTTTTCTTAAATCATCTTTTAATGATTGCTGAGGAAAAGCCATTAAGGGGAATATGCTGAAAGCTATTACATATAAAGAAATTTTCATTTTAAATTTAAAATAACATAAAGAAAAATTTGTGTCAAGAAATTTAACTATTATTTTTATTCATTATTAAAAAAATGTTGAAGTTAGCTTTTTATAATCATAAAATGGTTTTATGAACATATTTACTCCTTTTGACCCTTGGCAGAGTAAACTGTGCACCTGTCCTCCAAAATATAGTTTATCTCCTTATACAGGCTGTGGACATAATTGTCTTTATTGCTATGCCTCTTCATATATCCTTAATTTTTTTAATTCTCGACCCAAAAAGAACTTTATCATAAGATTAAAACAGGAAATAAAACAATTGCCTCAAAACAGTTATATTACAATAGCAAGTTCTTCAGACCCTTATTTACCTTTAGAAAAAAACTTAAGACTTACACGGCATACTCTAAAAATATTAAAAGATTACAATGTCAAGATTATGTTAGTAACAAAATCTGACTTTATAATAAGCGATATTGATATTTTAAAAGAGATAAAAAATGTTATTATCAGCTTTACAATTACTACCCTTAATAAGACTTTGGCAAAAAAACTTGAACCAAAAGCCCCTTCCCCTAAAAGAAGACTTAAGGCTATAGAAAAACTGGCAAAAAAATTCACAGTAGTATGCCGTTTTGACCCTTTAATCTACCCTCTAAATACTCAGAATATTAAAGATATAATAAGAGAATTAAGAAATAATGGCATAAGACAAATAATCACTTCTACTTATAAAGCAAAGCCTGATAATTTAAAAAGAATGATGAGTGCTTTCAGCAAACATAAAAGCTTATGGCAAAATCTTTATCTTAAAAAGGGCGAAAAAAAAGGTAGGTATATTTATTTGCCTAAAGAAATTAGAGAAAAACTTATCCTTGCAGTAAAAGAGGAGGCTTCTTCTTTTAAACTAGCTTTTTCTTCCTGCCGGGAAGGATTAGAAAAGCTAAATACGCATATCTGCGATGGCTCTTCTTTTTTTAAATAGAATGCTAATTAGATGTATTTTTCTACTATATCACCAACAAGAGGAAATTTAAATTTTTCTTTCTGATATGCCTTAACCATTCCTATTACCCAAAAGAAAAAAGCGCCAATATATAAAAAAATAATCATAATCCAACCCAAAAGAGGTATAAACATAAAAATAAACATAATAACCATAAAAGAAAGGAATGTGATTAGAGACTGAAAAGCATGGAAACGAACAAACTTGTTTTCTTTTTCAATAAGAATAAAAATAAGTCCTGTTATCCATCCCAAAACATAACACAATAAAGCCTCAATGTTTTCTGGTATTCCTAAAGATGTTTTCTCTGCCATAACTGCCTCCTTTCTTTGCTTAATATTTAAAAAATTAACTCATTCTTATAATACTAGATTATGTTTCCACACTAAATACACTTCTTATAATCAGACCAATAAAGAAATTAATTACAGCAATGCCTAAACTTATACCTGCCATTTCAAGAAACCATTTTTTAAAAGAAAGGGATTTTGCTATTGAAATATAATAAGTAAAAATAAAAATCACAAGCACTGCCATAAAAAGGACAAGGCCCATACACAAAAATATATTTTTAAAAATAAAATAAGGGGTAATAAGAAAAAACACAGTTATAATGTAAGCTAAACCAGTATAAAAACTTGCCTTCAGAGGAAATTTTTTAGTATCTTCTTGTTTTGTAGATAAATATTCTGAAGCAGACATAGACAATGATGCAGCAATGCCTGTAATTAATCCTACAATACCCACAAGACGAGTATCTTGTAAGGCTAAAGTTAACCCTACAAGTGCCCCTGTAAGCTCTACCAGAGCATCATTAAGACCTAAGACTATAGAACTTACATATTTAAGACGCTCTTCATCTATAAGGGCAATGAGTTCATTCTCATGGTGCTGTTCGTCCTCTATAAGAGCCTCGACAGGAAAATAAACATCCTTCAACTTCTTATAAGTATCTTGAGCTAAATCCTCCCCTCTTTCCATTAGCTTTATTCCAAAAGTAAGACCAAAAAGATGAGATACTAAAACATAATACCAAACTTTAAGATAAGAAGGTTTAAGAGAAATATCGGTCACCTTTCTCCAGAACTCATAATGTTTCTTTTCATCCTCAGAGATTTCCTGTAAGAGGCGACGGTTATGTTCATTTTTTATTACTGAAGAAAGTTTCCGGTATATCCAGTATTCAGCAATCTCACTCTTCTGGGCCCTTAAAGTATCTCTTTTAAAATGCTCCAACACTTTCTATAACTACTTTTTCTTAACTTAAAGATACCTATATTTTATACTATCTTATACGATGATAACACCTATAACTGGCTTTATGAAGGTATTTATTACATAAGTATTGGCTATAAAAAGAAGTTGTAACAAGATAGATAACTAATATCCAAAGAGTAAAAGCAAGCATTCTACCAAACACGCGTAGTCCTTTTGACTCTGTGTGAGTTACTCCTAAAAGAATAAAGAAGCTTACCGTAAGGATAATTACTACCTGAAAAACAAAAAACATTCCCCATTCTAACATTTCTACCTCCTCCTAAGTTAACATATTAACGCTTCTGTCTCCAAAAATTATACCGCTTCCTCCATAGCTCTTAACTTGTGGCTTATGGCTCACAGTTCTTTAGTTCTGTAAAGTTTTTATAGAACAAATAAGAGTAGAAATCTTCCTATATAGCAATTTTAAAAAGCGCCCTTTAGATACACAAAATAAAATTTTTATCCCATAGTGTTACTTTCTAATATTAAAGATAAGAATAGATATCTTTGCCGTAAGAATCAATGGCTACAATTAAAGGAAAACCTTTAACTTTGAATTCATAAATTGCTTCTGGTCCAAACTGAGGAAAGGCTACTGTTCTGTATTCTTTTATGAATTGGGAAAGATAAGCAGAGCATCCTCCATATGTTACAAAATAAATTCCTTTATATTTCTTTATAAGTCTTCTTACATTGGGCGATCTTCTTCCTTTACCAATAGTTATTTTAAAACCAATCTTAATAAGAGGCTCTATAAACTCATCCATTCGTAGGGATGTAGTGGGACCACAAGAAGTAACTGTCTTTTTGCAAAAAGTAGGGCCACAGTAATAAATAATTGCTTCTTGAGGGCTAAGAGGAAGATTTTTCTTTTTACTTATTAATTTAATTAGTTCCTTATGGATTCTATCCCGGGCAGTATAGATAGAACCTGTAAGCTCTACTCTATCAAAAACCCTTAGCTTTTTAATTTCTTTATAAGTTAAAGGAGTATTTAATTTTATTGATTTTTTCATACCACTTTAATTTTCTCTATATTTACGGAAAATGATGCGCTCCTTAAAGCATGGCAACTTATATTCACCCCTATAGGTAAACCCGCAATGTGAGTAGTAAACATTTTTATTTTTACAGCCAGAGCAGTAAACTTTCCCCCTAATCCCATTGGTCCAATACCAATTTCATTAATTCTTTTTAAAAGTTCTTCTTCCCATAAGTTAAGCAATTTATTACGATTGGGCCTATCCATTCTTTCCAGCAATGCCTCTTTAGCAAGAAAAAGAGCATAATCAGAAGTACCCCCTATACCAATCCCTATAAAAAAAGGAGGACAAGCTTCTGGCCCTGCCTTTTTAACAGAATCTACAATAAAATCAAAAATTTTCCTTGTTGAAACGGTAGGATTAAACATCCTAAGAGTTGATTTATTCTCAGAGCCAAAGCCTTTAGGAAAAACAATAAGAGAGAATGTTCTATTCTTAGTAAATTCTACATGGATAATTTTAGGATTAAACATACTCTTATTAGAAAAAGGATATATACTGGAAGAACGGAAACAATTTCTACTATAAGCATTTTTTATGCCTTTATTTATCTTCTCTATATACGTATTGTTCCATTGCATATTTTTAGGGACTCTAACAAACACTAAAGGAAGGCCTGTGTCTTGACAAAGAGGGATTTTCTTCTGGAAAGCAATATAGGCGTTATCAAGAATGATTTTTAAAGCCTCTTTGGGCTGTGGTTTTTTCTCCTGAAGGTAAGCTTTCTTAAGAAGATAAAGACAATCTTTACGCAAATTAACATTTGCCTTTACAGCCAGACAATAAGCAACTCTTTCTAAATCTACCTTTTTCATCTATTTTATACCTAATATTTTATGCATCTGGGGCAATACTCTAACATCTTTTAGATAATCAGTAGCAATTCCATAAAAATAAATAAGTTTATTCTCCAACATCGATTGATATTGATAAGCTGGTTGAATTACAAAAGGGATGTTGCAATCAAAACTTTTCACTAATCTTAATGCAGAAACAAAATCATCTAACGAGGTATCAAGGGTAATAACTGTCTTTACAAAAACATTCTTTTTCACCGCTAAACTAAGAAATTCTTTATGCTCTGTATAATAACTTTTTTGGCGAGTAGATGAAGGTAGTTTGATATCCATAGAAATTATATCTACATTATTGATTATTTCCTTTTCTTTTAAAACTTCAGGCAACACTCCATTTGTTTCAAGATAAACTTCCTTATTTTCATTTTTCAATAAAGGGAAAAACTCCTTTAAGAAATCCTTTTGAATAAGAGGTTCTCCACCTGTTATAGCAATAGAAGAAATCATTTTATAGTTATTTATTTCCCTTAATACATCTTCCAATTCTATATCTTTAAAATGAAAAAACTTTGTATCACAAAATGAACAGTTAAGATTGCAACCAAAAAACCGCACAAATACCTGTTCTCTGCCAAAATATATTCCCTCTCCTTGAATACTTTTAAATATTTCTGATATTTTTGCTCTCATTTCCTTCTAAGCAAAGGATCCTCTAATCCTATACTTTCAAAAGCTTTTATCCTAAAACGGCAACTATCACACTTTCTACAAGGAAAACGACCCCCCATATAGCAAGACCATGTATATTCAAAAGGTACACCCAATTTATATCCTAACTTTATAATACTCTTTTTTGATTTATCTATAAGAGGCGCTATAATCTCAATGCCTTTTTTGGAAATTCCTAAGTTTATTGCTCTTTCTATTGCACTAAAGAACTGAGGTTTACAGTCAGGATAACCTGAATAATCTTCTGTATGCGCTCCAATAAAAATTTTCTTTGCTCCTGTGCTCTCAGCAAAAGAAGCAGCATAACTTAAAAAAATTATGTTACGTCCTGAAACATAAGTAAGGGGTATGTTTTTACTATAAAGATTCCTCTTAAAAGGTACTTTTATATTTTTCTGTGTAAGTGCAGAAACAGTCCAAGGAAGATGAACCTTTACTATATGATAAACTATATTATTAAGACGGGCTATCTTTACTGCAGAAAAAATCTCTTTTCTATGACGCTGGTTATAATCAAAAATAAGTGCACTTAATTTATATCCGTATTTTTTCGCCAGATATAACGTTGTTGTAGAATCTATCCCTCCAGAAAGTAAAATTACTGCTTTTAAGCTTCTCGATATATAGCGCATGAGTCACCTTGCTCCCACACCGATACTTCTTTTACCCGAATCGCTTTGGTTCTTTTTATCTTCAGATACTTAATTAATTTCTTTTTAAATTCTTTGAATATATACTGAGCAATAACTTCTGAAGTAGTATTGTATTTTAAGAAAGGAGGAATTTCATTCAAGAATTTGTGATCCATATACATAACAACCTCATTCAATATTCTTCTTAACTCCTTAAAATCAATAACCATACCTTTCTTGTCTAATTTTTTTGCCTCTACTGTAACCTCAACCTTCCAGTTATGCCCATGTAGTTCTTCGCATTTGCCTTTATACTCTTTTAAATAATGAGCAGCAGAAAAATGGGTTATAACTTTTACTTCAAACATTTATTAACTTTGGCTTCTCGAAGTTATTATTCAAAAATATTCTTGCTATTTTCATAAATTCCTTAGGTTCATCTGTCACATAAAATCTTTTAAAATTAGTCTTCTTTTTATTAAAAATATTGTTTTCTATTAATATTTCCTTCACCTTTTTTGCCACTTCCGAAGCTGAATCCACCATATAGACATTTCTTAAATATTTACCTATGGAATCTTTAAGCAAGGGGTAATGTGTACATCCTAATACTAAGGTATCTATTTTCCCTTTTAAATCTTTTAAATACAGATGGACAATTTTATTGACAATGTCACCTTTTAATAATCCCTCCTCTACCAAAGGAACAAATAAAGGACAAGCTTTTGCATAGACCTTAATAGCTTTGTCTAAAAGGGTAATTTTCTTCTGGTATAACCTGCTAGCAACAGTAGATTTTGTACCAATGACTCCTATTTTTTTCTCTTTTTTTTTCGACACGGCTACGGCTTTCTTTACTGCGGGATCAATTACTCCTAATATAGGAACAGTAAAGATGCTTTTAAGATAATCTAAAGCTAAACTGGAAGAAGTATTACATGCTATCACCACTAATTTTACTTTTTTCTTTAGAAGAAAAAGAACACTTTCTGTAGTAAAACGAATAATTGTACTTTTAGACTTTCCCCCATAAGGAACCCTTGCTGTATCACCAAAATAGATTATATTCTCATAAGGAAGAATTTTCTCTACCTCCTTTAAAACTGTAAGTCCACCAACGCCGGAATCAAATATCCCGATAGGTCTATAATCTATTCTCATCATTTATGGGCTAAATTAGTCAGTTTAGAGTATCTTCTGTTAAGTAAATCAACACTTAAAGCAATCCCGTGAACAATTTGTTTCTGATAATAAGATTTTCTCAACAATCTCTCTTCATAAGGGTTGCTAAGATAGCCAACCTCTACAAGAACACTTGGAACATAAGCATATTTTAAAACATAAAAAGGGGCACCACGAGGAGACCGAACCTTAAATCCCATTTTTCTTAAGGTATAAACAATAGTATTAGCAAAATCTAAAGATTCTTTATTATGTTCATTACACATAAGATCCCATAATATTCTCTGTGTATCTTTAGAAAACTCGCCTTTCTTAGAATACAAGGGAGCATTTTCTGCCATTACTAATGCTTTTGATTCACTATCAAAATAATTCTCGGAGAGATAATACACCTCAACTCCCCTTACTTTACGTGAGCGATTAGAGTTAGCATGGACACTAATAAATAAATCTGCGTTGTATATTTTTGCCAACTGAACACGCTGTTTTAAAGTAAGGTATATATCTTTACTGCGTGTAAGATATACCTTAAACCCCATTGCTTGAAGCTCTTTTTTTAAGAGACGAGCTATTTTAAGAGTTACATATTTTTCCTTAAGACCTTTTCGAGATATAGCTCCTGGATCTTTTCCTCCATGGCCAGCATCGATAACAATAGTTTTTATAGAAATAGGCTTTATTTTCTTTCTAAACACAGGAGGATTTAAAGTTATAATTCTTTCAATCTCTACAGGAAGAAAAATATTCCCTTTAATATAAAGAGGTGATTTCTTAAGAAAAAACAATTTCCCATTACATAAAAAATATAATGAGTCAATAAGAAGCCGTGCTTCAATATCAGAAGAAGAAAGATAAATAACATCATCTAATGTATTAAAATTATATATAAGCTTATGTTTTTTGCAGAAATTAGCCAGCTCCACATAAGAAGGAAAAGCTTCTTCTGATTCGGGAAGTTTTCTTGGTAATGTAACACATCCTCCCATAAAGATTGCGGTTAATATAATAACTAAAATTTTTCTCATATTCCTAAAATTAATCTTGCTATTTCAAAATAAAGAAAAATCCCCCCTACATCAATGAGGGTAGTAATTAAAGGTCCGCTCATTGCTGCAGGGTCAACATTTATTTTTCTGCATATAAGAGGAAGACTTGCTCCTATAATTGCTGCTAAAAATATAGTGATTCCCATAGAAATTCCTACAGAAATACTCAACAGCCAGTTACTCTGTTGAAAAAATACCCTTACCACCCCTACTATTGCCAAAATTACACCCATAGCAATACCAATTAATGATTCCCTGAATACTACTCGGATAAAATCCTTGATGTTTATATCTCCTACAGCCAAACTCCTTATAATAATAGTAGCTGATTGTGTACCTGCATTACCTCCTGTTGCTACTAATACAGGTAAAAAAAAGGTAAGAGCAATCCATTGATGAATTGCCTCACCATAGCGCTGTAATACAAAACCTGAAATTGACTCAAAAACTGCTAAAAGAATTAACCAAAAACTCCGTTTCCATACGATTTTCAAAAAATTAGCTTCCATATACGGTTCTTCTACAGGAAGAACAGCAGCTATTTTTTCAAAATCCTCTGTCGCTTCATCTTCTAACACATCAACAAGATCATCAAAAGTAACGATTCCTAACAATTTATTGTTATTATCAACGACAGGGAGAGCAATCAAATCGTATTTTTTAAATATATTAGCAGCTTCCTCTCTATCTGTATAAGCATTAACCTTTATTATATCTTTAAACATCAATTGTTTTATTTTAGTCTGGGGAGAAGCCAACACTACTTTTTTTAACGACACTACGCCTTGAAGGTGCTTTTCTCTATCTAAAACATAGCAATGGTATATTGTTTCCTGTTTAAGTCCCACTTTGCGAATATGTTCTAAAGCACTTTCTACAGTCATATCTTCATATAACTGAACAAAATCAGGCGTAATAAGTCTTCCCACTGAATCCTCAGGATAATTAAGAATCTGCAAAGCAATTTTTCGTTCTTCTACAGAAAGTAAGTTTAAACAGCGTTTTACTAATTCTGCAGGCATTTCTTCAAAAAGCTCAGTTCTGTCATCAGGAGACATTTCATTCAAAATATTCTGTATCTCTTTGCTAGTCAACGACTTAATCATCTCTTCCTGTTCTTCTAAAGGGAGATACTCAAATACTTCCACTGCTTTATCAGTAGGAATCATTCTAAATACAAAAATACGTATCGAGGGCTTGGGAATAGTAGATATAAGATTAGCAATATCCTCAGGATGTTCAGGAATGTTATTTTTAAGCTCAGCGAATCTTTTTTCCCCAATAAGTTTTTCGATGTTAAGAATACTCTTATTCTCTAACATATTAATTAGTTTATGAGAAGAAAATAACTATGTCAATTGATTTATTCTTTCAACCAGAAGGTTATCAACATCTTAAAAAGACCAATCTCTTTATAAAACAAATTACAATAAAAATTTTCTCTGTGCTATTTTATAAGACTTTACCCATAAACAAAAAGCGATAGCAATAATAATAATAGATAGCCACTGGGAAAGAGAGAATATTCCTATAAATCCTCGAGGGTCGCCTCTAAAAAACTCGATAATAAATCTAAATATCCCATAAAGAATAAAATAAGACAGAATAATTTGACCGTCGAACTTCTTGTATTTTTTCAAAATTATTAAGAAAATAAAAATTAATAGAAGAAAAAAAGACGAAATAAGTTGTGTAGGAATGACCTTTTCCCTTAACATTCCTGCAGGACTTTCTGGAGGGAAAAGTATTCCTATCCAAGAATTTGTAGGCTTACCATAACAACAACCATAATAAAAACACCCCAGACGTCCTATTGCATGGCCACAGGGAATATAAACTCCTACTATATCTGCTATCTTCTTAAGACTCCATCCATATTTTCTAACAAAAATACAAAAGGCAATAACTCCCCCTATTATGCCTCCATAAAAGACAAAGCCACTAGAAGAAAAAATAACTTCAAAAGGATGCTTGATAAACCATCTCCATTCTAATAAAACATATAAAAGGCGAGCTCCTATAAACCCCGAAATAACTGTCCAGAAAAATAGATTAGAAAACTTTTCTTTATCTATTTTACTCCCTTGTGCTTCCCTTAAAGAAAGCCAATAAACGCTTATCACTCCCAAAAAAACAAAAACTCCATACGTATAAATAGTTATGGGGCCTATTTTAAATAATACAGGATGCATTGATTTTCCCTCTCTTTAAGCAAACCATATGATTGTATGTATCACCTTTACCTGCTTTATTATACAATACTAAATTAATCACTGAGAACTATATTCAGAGGCCCATCCATTTCCAAATCAATCTCCATATGCTCCCCAAAAATACCTTCCTTAACATCTATCCCCTTAGAACGCAACAACACAACAAAATTATCAAAAATCTCTCGTGCATCTTTAGCACACATTACTTCTTCAAAGGAAGGACGCCGTCCTTTATTAGTATTAGCACATAAGGTGAAATTAGAGATACACATAAGAGAACAATTCTTTTCTTTAAGAGAAAATTGCAGTTTACCCTTTTCATCTTCAAATATTCTTAGGTTAACAACTTTATCTGCAATCCTCAGCAATGACTCATCCGTATCTTTCTTTGCTATTCCCAAAAAAAGAACAATACCATCTTTAATAGAAGAGATTATCTTCTCTCTAACTTTAATCTCTGCTTTATGCACTCTTACAACTAAAGCTTTCATATAACCTACCTTGATAAGTTGACCTCTTCTTAAACTCTTCTTCGATTCTCCTTAGAATTCTCTGCTTTTCATTTATCCATAAAGGAGCAACTAAGAATCTTCTATCAGCATCAGAAATTAACCTCAAAATTACATATTCTTTTGGTATAACTTCAAGAAAACTTATCAGAATATCTATATATTCATCTTCAGACAAAAGTTTTATTTTACCTTCATTGTACATATTCTCTAAAGGAGTTTGCTTAACAACATGTAAGCAATGAAATTTTATTCCCCAAAGAGGCAGTGTAGATAGTACTTCTGCTGTAGTAAGCATCATTTCCTTAGATTCGTTAGGCAACCCTAAAATAATATGGGCACCAACTTTAATCGTTTTTCTTCTTGAAGTCATCTCTGCTGCTTTTTTAAAATCACTGAATGTATGATTCCGATTTATATACCTTAAAGTCTTATCATGTACTGTCTGCAGGCCATATTCAATAAAAACAGTATATTTTCTGGAAAAACTTTCAATTAAATCTAATTTTTCCTCGTCAATACAATCACACCGTGTAGATATAGCCAGGCCCACAATATCCTTAAAGTTGTTTATTACTCTATATTTTTCTTTCAAAGTATTAATATCACCATAAGTATTAGTAAAACTCTGAAAGTAAGCAATAAATTTATTTGCTTTGTAGCGTCTTCTTGCGTAATCCATAGCTTTAGTTATCTGTTCTTCTAAGGATGAGCTTCTATTATTAGAGAAGTAACTAAAAGCTTTATTGTTGCAAAATATACACCCTTTTTTACTTAATGTTCCGTCTATATTAGGACAACTAAACCCTGCATTTAAACTTAAACGATGCACCCGTTCGCCAAAAGTTTCTTTCAAATATTTATTAAAAGAATAATAGTAATTCATTTGACTAATTTTTTCCTTTTCTCTATTAAGCTATAAACGCAACCACAATAGTTTTGACGATATACATTATATTTGCTGGCTAATTCTTTTGCCCTCTTAAATCCCTCCTTTTTCTTAAAATCTATGTCCAGAAATTTCTCTTTTTCTAATCTCCTCCCTATCTCAAATATTACGCCAGTCTTTTTATAAGGACTTATAGTAAGAGTAGTAGTAAAGTAATCAAAAAATAATTTTTTACTTAAAAATAAAGTCTCTTCTAAACGCATCTTATAACAAACTAAACAACGGGCACCCCCTTCAGGCTCACATGCATAGTCTTTACATAGCCTAAACCATTCCTTAGGATTATATACTCCTTCAATTATTTCTATCTCCATTTTCTCTCTCACTGTATCCAAAACTTTTCTTCTTCTTTCGTATTCTCTTAAAGGGTGAATATTAGGATTGTAAAAAAAACCTGTAACATAAAACCCTTCATTTTTGAGCCTCTCAATGCTCCCAAAAGCACATACTCCACAACAAATATGCAATAAAACTTTTGCCATTCAATTATATTAATTTTGCTTACTTAATACCAAAATATTCTTCTATAGTAATAAAAGAAACTTCTTTTTTAAAATGAGGTATTTCTTCTTTAAGAACTTCAAAAGTTATCTTTTTCGGGTGAGCAATAATAATAATTTTCCCTTTTTCTTTCGCTTCTTTCAAAAAGCTATAAATCTTTTCTCTCATCTTAACTTTATCTCTACAGGAATCTATAAATCCCTCATTATATCCTGCCTTAATATCCATTCTCCTTGCCAAATCATAGGCTACAGACTTTAAAGAAGTCCGGCTATCTATAAAAATAAGTTCTCTTTTCTTTATCTCCTCTAAGACAACCCTCATAAGAGAACCTTCTTCGGTAGCCTTTGAACCCATATGAGTACTTACTCCTACTGCCACTCTTAAAGAATTTAAATAATAACGCAGTAATTTTTTTATTTCTTGCGGGGTTAAAGAAGTACTTATAAACTTATATTTCTTTGTGTAATATTTCTCTGATTCTTTTGGCTCCAAAGGAAGATGGATGAGTGTGCTAAAATTGCACCTTTCTGCAATATAAGCGATATTTTTAGAGAATTTTAAACCAGGTATAACAGCAACGCTTACGGGTATCTTCAGAGAATATATTTCTTTTAAGTCTTTTATACTTTCTCCCAAATCATCAAAAATCAACGCAATTTGAGGAGGATTCCACAGAGCTTTTTTATCAAAAGTATCTTTTTCTCTCCCCAGAAGAGCCAAATTCTGCTGTGCTATATGGTGAGAATAATAATTATATACAAGCACCATACCTACAAAGAATAAAATCACTATTCTTATAGCTTTATTCATTAATTTCTTTAATAAAATCCATATAAGTCTTAAAAGGAGAGACTGCTTTTAATATTGCGCTTCCCACATAGATATAATCTAAACCTGCCTCTTTTACTTTTCTTACATTACTTATTTTTATCCCTCCATCAATTCCTGTCTTTTTGTAAGGATACAATTTTTTAAATGCTTTTACTTTATCTAATACAGGAGGGATAAACTTAGACCCATAGAATCCGGGAATAACGGACATAAAAAGAATCATATCCACATTGTTAATAAATTCCTTAAAATCTTCTATAGGTGTATCAGGATTAACCGCCAAGCCTACTTTAAATCCCTTTTTTCTTATTTCTTTAATAATAACTTTTTTATCTTCTTTAATCTCAAAATGAAAAATAATCCGTTCTGCCTTCAATTCTTCAAAAATACTCAACCACTCTAAAGGATTATTTACCATAAGATGGGCCTCACAGCGCAAAGGGGTCTTTAATCCTTTAAGTTCGCTTTTATCGACACTCTTAGAAGGTACAAATTTACCATCCATAATATCTATCTGCACAAAATCTGTAAATTCTTTACAAACATTGAGCATCTCTACAAATTCGTTTTTACTGTTAGTAAGTATAGCAGGAACAATCATTTAACAACCTCCTTACTTTTGTTAAAGGAAGATAAACGAAAAAATTTCCTCAAGATATCAACAATTCTTTTATTAAGATAGAAATTATCTGTTTTCCAGAAAGAAATAATTTCTTTCTTTTTACTCTTCCATAATTTAAGATAATTTTCCCATCCATATACTGGTCCTTCTCTTTTTATAAAAGGACTGTTATTTAAATACTGATAAATCCCATTAGGAAAGATAAATCCATAGACTGCCTTATAGGTCCAATAAGTATAACTAAAAGCATATTCCTCAAATATCTCTAAAATGTCATTCAAATAAGTTAACTCTCCTGCACAATTTTTTCTATAATTAATACCAAATTCTCCTACAAATATATTTACTTTATATCGCCTGCTAAATTCATAATAAGGATTAAGATATTTACGAATTCTATTCTTATCCCACATTACTTTATCTATAAGGCCGGGGTAAGATACGTTAGGGTTAAAATTAAAAGTAAAATTGAGAGGTTGATATGTGTGGATGCTTATATTAACTTTTTCTCTTAACAGATCTTTAAGGAAATCTATTTGTTGTGCCCATAAGTTACCTTCTAAAAAGATAATATGTTTTTTATCAACCTTCCTTATCCTTTCTATAATGTTACTATAGAATTTTTTTAATATGGGTAGCTTTTCCTTATCTACAACCGGCTCATTTAATACATCATAGCCATAAAGATAGTCCTCTTCTTTATATCTTGTAGCGATTATCTCCCATAATTTATATGTCTTCTTCTGTAAAGAAGGCATTCCCCAAAGACACGCCTTTCCTCTATTATCCGCATGCCAATCAGGATTCTGCCCTCCATAAGTAGCATGCAAGTCAAGAATAACTTTTAGTTTGTATTTCTTCGAGAAGCTTAATATCTTATCTAAATAGCAAAATCCTTTACTCTTAGAAGAAGGATTTGTTCCAAACAGCCTGAAGTTAAAAGGAATTCTAATACAATTTGCCCCCCATAAAGAAATATGTCTTATGTCGTCTTCTGTAATAAAGTTATTATAGAAACAATTTTCAAATCTATCTAACTCTCTATTTCCATATATCCTTCTGAATTTTCTCTTAAATTCACACTCAGGAATATTTCTTCCTCCCAAAAGATAACCCTCCATAAGAAGCCATCCACCAATATTTACCCCTCTCAACCTACTATCTACCATAGCTCAATTGTATATACTTAGCGGTTTCTTCTAACTCCTCTTTTTTTACAATACTTGTTAATCCAACATTTACTGCACCAAGGAGAGACAGGAACACATATGTTCCTTCCGAAAGCAACTAAAATTGTATTTAATTTAACCCAAAGAGAGCGAGGTATGATTCTTTTTAACTTATCCTCTGTCTGATGAGGATACTGCGTTTTTACCCATCCTAAACGGTTAGATATTCTATGTACATGGGTATCTACACATATTGCAGGCATTCCAAAACCCAACCCTAATACTAAGTTAGCAGTTTTTCTACCCACACCTTTAAAGGCAAGAAGATCCTCCTCCTTAGGAGGAACTCTCTGGTGGTAGTGGGTAACTATTTTTCTGGCAATTTCCTGCAAAATCTTAGCCTTGCGCTTATAAAAACCCACGGGATAAATCATTTTCTCTATTTCTCTTTTCTTGTATTTTAATAGATCAGAAGGATTCTTTATCCTCTTAAAGAGATTCCTGCTTGCTTTTTCAGTAACCTCATCTTTAGTGCGTAAACTTAATATACAAGAAACTAAAATTTTAAAAGGGTCTTTTTTTTGAGAAATACGAGAGATATAAGGTGCATTTATGCTTCTCAGCTGTTTTTCTATAAGATTTAATCTTCTACGATAGGAAATAACCATAGACATTTAAAGTTAAAGTTTATAAGTTATAAAATTTCTCACTATATAATTTTCTCTACTAAGAAAAAATATTCAGATATCTCAATTATACCAGAAGAAGAAAAATTTTTAATTTTTTTCTTGCAAAATGTTAATTTTTTGCTTAAATATTATTTGAAAAAACTTATGTATTCCGAAAGGAAATATCAATTTAGGGGGGATGAAAAAAGAATTTTGTTCTACTAACGGTTATATAAAATACGCAGGTATTCATCTTATAGTAGAGTTGTGGAAAGCAAAAAATCTCTCTTCTCTCCCTAAAATAAAAAAAATCCTTAAAAAAGCTGCTGAGGCATGTGGAGCCACTCTTCTTAAAATTGACCTTCACAAATTTACTCCTTATGGTGGCATATCAGGTATAGCAATAATCAAAGAATCTCATATTAGTATACATTCCTGGCCAGAGTATAAATATGCCGCTATAGATATCTTTGTCTGTGGAGAGGTTGACCCTTATAAAGCAATACCTGTATTAAAAAAAGAATTTAAACCTGAAGATATACAAATCATGGAAGTCAAAAGGGGGCTATTTTAATGTGGTTCTATGAAAACCTCTATCCTGACGTAAAAATAGGTATAAAAGGCGAATGCATCTATCAAAAAAGGACACCTTACCAAAATATGAAAATATATGCTACTTCTCGCTTTGGAAAAGTGCTTGCTCTTGATGGAGCTATCCAAACTACAGAAAAAGATGAATTTATCTATCACGAAATGCTCACCCACCCTGTACTCTTTCTCCATCCTAATCCAAAAAAAGTGCTTGTTATAGGAGGAGGAGACGGAGGAGCAATTAGAGAAATTCTAAAACATAATATTGAGAAGGTTTGCCTTGTAGAGATAGATAAAGAAGTAATTGAAATAACAAAAAAGTATCTTAAGAAAATATGTTCCCGTTCATTATCTGATAAACGCGTTAAAATCGTTGTTGATGATGGGGCTAATTTTATTAAAAAAATACAGGAAAAATTTGATATTGCTATAATTGATTCTCCTGATCCTATAGGACCAGCAAAAGTATTGTTTTCAAAAAAATTTTATACAAATGTATATTCTATCCTAAAAAACAAGGGAATTATGATAAGACAAAGTGGTTCTACTATGCTACAGAAAGAGGAATTAAAAATAAACTACAAAATACTAAACAAAATATTTCCTTATGTAACAGTTCAATTAGCAGCTATTCCTACTTATATTGGGGGATTTTTTAGTTTCCTTATTGCTTCTAAAAGTATTAACCCCCAGCAACCCAATATAAAAAACATAGAAAAAAAAATAAAAAGATTGGGATTAAAAACTAATTATTACAACTCCTACATCCATAAAGGGAGTATATTATTACCAACTTATATAAAGGAGCTTTTAGCATGAGAAAGAAAATATACGGATATGAACTTATTATGGACTTATACGAATGCAGTAAGGATATTATTGCGTCAAAGAGTAAACTTCAGGAATATGTAGACGAACTGTGCAAACTTATAAAAATGAAAAAATATGGAAAAACCATTATCTCTTATTTTGGAGAGAGTAAAGAATACACTAAAGGTTACTCTCTCGTTCAGTTAATAGAAACAAGCTCTATAACAGGACACTTCTCTGAAAAATGGAAGACCGCCTATATAAATATTTTTTCCTGCCAGAAATACAACCATATAAAAGCAAAAAACTTTACTCATACCTTCTTTAAAGCAAAAAAAATACATTCTCGCTTCATTATTCGATAAAAAAGCATAACTACGAATAAAAAAACTCGCATAGTACTTAATTATCTCAGGCAAGCTATAAAAATGTGTTTTACTGAAAATGTCCTTTTTGCGAAAGAAGTTATATTATCTTTTCAACCTTAACAATTTCTAACCCTAAAGGAAATTGTTCAGAAAGCGTTTTTTTCAACAAAGGGGGTAAAATATCCTTTTTAAAATACAAACTCACTTCTATTTTGCCTTCTCTACCCACCTTTAAGGCCCTACCAAAGCTCATCTTGGGATGGGGATTAAACCCCTGGGTAAAATATAAGGGAAGCTGGGCTCTACGCATTGCCCGTTCAATAATCTTGAGAAGGTCTAACTGAGAAAAATAGCGCATGTTCCCTTTTTTATTTAAAATTACTCTTATTTTATACTTTTTGTTATTCATACTTATTTTTTTAAACTTCCAGTATGAGACCAGCTATAAACATCTCTTTTAATAAAATAATCATAATAATCAATATTATTTTCTTTAAAAGAACTCTCCCATAATTTAAAATCTGTCCTTTCTTCATAAAAACCACAAATTATTTTCTTCTTAAACACACTATATATAACAGAAGACAGCCTTCTGTCTCCCCGGGAAATTATAGCTTCAAGAATACTCTTTTTAACATTGGAAATAGAAATTTTAACCCCAGGAATACGAAGAATATCGGCAAGAATAAACTTTTTCTTCTTTAAAAGTTCGCTTTCTTTTTCCATCTCTATATTCTCAAAATAAGAAAAAGGCTTGGGTACAAAAATATTAATACTAAGATGAATATTCATATGACAATCGTTTCTAAGATTTTTAACAAACACACCTATTGCTTTAAGATCCTCATAATCCTCATAAGGCAAGCCAAACATAAAATATAGCTTAATATGTCTGTAATGTAATTTTCGTAAAATATTCGCCGCCTCTATAATCTTATTGATATCTACTTTTTTGTTTATTCTCCTTCTTAAAGACTCTGTAGCAGCTTCTATAGCAAATGTCACAGATACTTTCTTTATTTTGTTAAGCAAAGTGCATAATTTTCCTACAACTATATCTTCTACTCGTAAGGAAGGTAAAGAAATCCCTATTCTATGCTTGTTAAGATAAGGGGTTAATTCTGTAATAAGCTCCTCTATAGAAGAATAATCAGAAGCTGAAAGAGCTAAAAGAGAGAAATTTTCATAACCGCTATTTTCATAAATTTTTCTGATTAAGTCATAAACTATCTGTGGCTTTCTTTCTCTATAGGGGAAATAAAGACATCTTGCCTGACAGAAAAAACACTGGTTAGGACAACCGCGGGCAATCTCAACTTGAACACGGTCATGAACAATTCTTGTATGAGGAGTAAGCCATTTTATAGGAAAAAATATATTATTTAAGTTACTCACATATACTCTCGAAAGAGGATACCTGGCATACCGATAATTCTTCTCCACTACATAATTTACTCCCTTAGTATAAACATTATAAAAAGAAGGGACATAAAAACCTTCTCTCTCTGAAAATGCTTTTAATCTTTCTTCTTTTCTTTTATACCGCCGCATTATTTCTACAAAATCCTCTGCTATCTCCTCAAACTCTCCCAGAATAAATACGTCAATAAAATCTGCCATACTTTCTGGATTTGCTATACCCCCTCCTACTACAATAATATCTTTTCTTTCTGAGGCATATACACAAACTCCTCCCAAATCAAGTATCGCCAAAACATTAATATAATTAAGCTCATAGCTTAGATTAAACCCAATAACATCAAAATCTTTCAAAGGCAAAGAGCTCTCTAAAGAACATAACTTTTTCTTCTTGCTTTTCAAATAGGAGAAATAATCTGTATCGGGCATAAATACTCTTTCGCATACAATATCACTGAAACTATTCAGCAAAGCATATACTATCCTTATTCCTAAATTGCTCATTCCTACTTCATAAAAACTAGGATAACAAAGGCATACTTTAATTTTCCCTTTAGGATTTTTTTTAACAACATTCCATTCCCCATCAAGATAGCGCTGGGGCTTTTTAAAATTTATCCAATCTACCATTGGCGATTTATATTCAAAAAGATACCTAAAAGGATAGCGGTAATTATAAGGTGTGTCCCCCCATAACTAAGCAACAAAAGAGGAAGGCCTACTACAGGAACAAATCCTATTGTCATTGCTATGTTGATAAAAACATGTAAAAAGATTATAGAATATATCCCTACACAGAGAAACTGAGCAAAATCATCTTTTATGTGTTCAATCTTTTTATAGATTACTCTTAGAATAAGAAAATACATAGACAAAAGAAAAAAACAACCTAAAAACCCAAACTCTTCAGCCACAACGGTAAAGATAAAATCAGTGTGTCTTTCAGGAAGAAAATTAAACTGATTTTGTGTTCCTGAAAGAAACCCTTTGCCTACAAGTCTCCCCGAACCAACAGCAATTTTTGACTGAATAATTGTATATCCTGCTCCCAAAGGATCAACATTAGGATTGATAAATACTGTTATTCTTTTTTTCTGATAATCCTTAAGAAAATTCCACCCCAAGGGTATAAAAATAATGCCTACTATGATTATAGCAATAAAATATCTTTTTTTTATCTTAGAAAATAGCCCCATAATGAAAAAAATGAAAAATAGCATACCTGCTGTGCCTAAATCAGGCTGTTTAAATACTAAAAAAGAACTTAAAGAAACAAAAAATAAAGAAGGCATCATGCTACTGAAAAATCCCCTTGAAAAGTTTTTCTCGCAAAATAAACGGGAAAGAAGTAAAACAATTGCTAATTTGGAAAACTCTGAAGGCTGAAAACTAATGCCAAAAAAAGAAAACCACCGTTGAGCACCCATAATCTCTTTACCGAATAATTTAACCGCTATTAAAAAAATAATGCTCAATCCATAAATAAGAAAACTTGCGTCAAAGTAAAATCTATAATTTATAAAAGAAAATATATAAAGAGTTACCCAAAAAATTGCTATCCATAATATTTGTCTATAAAAAATATTTCTATGCTTAAATTCTCCCCCTTGATGAAGGCTACTATATAAAGAGGTTAAACTAATTATATTTAATATAATTATACAGATAATTAATGTTTTATAATTATCTAATCTTAACATAATTGTGTTAGGATTGCTTTTTATAAGCTGAATACAGCCAAATTTAGAATCTACTTTATAAATTTAATTGGTATTCAGAATATCTAAAAATTTTAAATGGCATGGAGCATCCTACAAGAAATATATTATAATTAAATTTACCTTAAAAAGAATAAATACTATTCCCATAACTCAAAGGATATTCCATGCCAACTACAAGAATACCACTACGTAAAGATATTAGCAAGGAAATTATGAACATTTTCCCTATTTGAACTCATAAGATTACATTTTACATTCTTAGAGACTTGCTGATTATTTCTGAAAGGGTAGGATGAATAAAAGTAGCTTTTTTTAATTGACCGATTTTAAGAGAACTTCTTATAGCTAAAGAAAGAATACTTATAAGCTCACTTGCCTTAAGAGAGATAATACCTGCTCCTAAAATATTTTCATTCTCATCAAACAAAATCTCTATGAATCCGTCAGTATCCGAATATACATAAGAAGAGGAAAATTTAAGGAAATTTGATTTTATTATATTGTACTTTATGTTTCTTTTCTCTGCTTCTTCCTCTAAAATACCCACGGAAGATAACTGGGGGTAAGTAAATACACATTCAGGTAAACCTACAAGATCCAATTTTCTCTGATTACCAACTATATTATCTACTGCAACTTTTCCCTCTGCTTCAGCTACACAGGCTAATAATTTATTACCTGTTATATCCCCCGCAGCATAAATATTACTAATTTTTGTCTTCAGATACATATCTACATTAATCCACTCTCCATTCATGGATATTCCTATTTTATCTGCACCCAAATCATTAATATTAGGCACTCTTCCTGTAGCTAAAAGAACCATATCAAAATCATCTATATTATAATTGGTAATATTCTCCTTAAGCCGTATCTTAATTCCCTTTCTTTCTAAAATAATTCTTAAACGATTGCTTAAAAATCTGTCAAACGTAGGGAGAATCCTCTCCTCTTTTTCAATAACAAGAACATCTCTTTTTAGATTATGCAAAAGACAGGCAATCTCAAGCCCTACCGCCCCTGCTCCTACAATAAGAATCTTTTGAGGAATATTGGTTAAGGCAAAAATATCTTCAGCAAAAAACACTCTTTTTCTATCTACCTTAATTAGCTCAAAAGGATTTGAACCAACAGCAACAATAATATTCTTTGCCTCTATTATTTTCTCCTCTATCTTTATCTTATGCTCATTATATAACTGTGCTTTTCCCCATATAATCTCAATCCCTTTTTTTTGTAAATAGCTTAAGGCATCCTCCTTTATAGAATCTATTATATGATTTTTCTTTTGATATAGGACTTCTAACTCTAAATTATAAGAAGAAGCGTTAAGATAATATTTGGCAGGAATACATCCTTCATTAAGACAGACCCCTCCAAAATGTCCATAACTTTTTTCAATAAGAATGCTTTTTAATTTATAAAAAAGAGTGCTTTTTGCTGCCTCAATACCTGCTGGTCCTGCACCAATAATTGCTACTTCATACATTCCCAAAATATTTCTTTTAGTTTCTTTAGACTTTTTTCCTCCTCAAAAGAAAGCTCAAACTCAATAACCCTCTCTATTCCTTTTCTGTTGATAACACAGGGAACCCCTAAACACACATTACTTAAACCATATTCCCCCTTAAGCAATACTGATACACAAATAATTTCATTTTTATTCTTAACAATTGCTTCTATCAAATTGTAGCAACTTAATGAAGGAGCAAAAAAAGCACTTCTATTTTTAAGAAAACTTACAATTTCCTTGCCACGTTCTTTTACTCTCTGAACTATTTTCTCTATTTTTTGAGAAGATAAAAAAAAGCCTAAAGGAACACCTTTAATACGTGAAAGAGAAACAATAGGTATCATATCTTTACTGTGAAGACCACAAACAAAAGTCTCTATATTAGAAGAAGATACTTTTATCTCTTTATGAACTAAATTAAGAAAACGTGCTGAATCCAAAGATGAGCCCATACCCATTATGCGAAAACGATTAAAACCACTATATTTATTAACAACATAAGTCATCGCATCTAAAGGATTTGTTACTACAATTATTACAGAAGTAGGAGCAAACCGCTTTATTTTCTTTGCTATGTCAATAACAATTTTACTATTTGTCCTAAACAAATCATACCGTGTCATTCCCCCTCTACGAGGAATTCCTGAAGTAATCACAACAATATCGGAGTCTCTTATATGACTTATATTAGAAGTTCCTAAAATATTGGTATTGAATTTAAGAAAAACTCGTGTATCTTCCAAATCTAATGCCACACCCTTAGCCAACGAACCCACAATATCAACTAATACTAACTCTTTTATATCTAAACCAGCTAAAATATGAAAGGCTACACTACTTCCTACTGCACCACTTCCAACTACAGAAATCTTCTTAACCACTAATTTACCCCTTCAGTTTCTTTATCTTCTCTATAATTGCCTCAGCCATCTCTTTTGTTCCTATAGAAGAGAGGTCATTACGGTCAAGTTTTAAATCATAGGTAACAAACTTTCCTTCTTTTATTACCTCCCTGACCGCCTCTTCCAACAAAGAAGCTAATTTAATCTCTCCCAAATACTTAAGCATCATAACACCAGAAAGAACTGTTGCTGTGGGATTAACTTTATTTTTCCCTTTATATTTTGGAGCAGCCCCATGAACTGGCTCAAAAACTGCATAGTTATCTCCAATATTAGCACCAGGAGCAACACCTAATCCTCCTATTAATCCTGCACATAAATCAGAAACAATGTCTCCATAGAGATTAGGCAGTACCAAAATATCAAACTTATGAGGTCGCATAACAAGCTGCATAGAAAGATTATCTACAATAATATCTTCCGCAATAATATTAGGATAATCCTCAGCCACTTCTTTAAATGTCTCTAAAAATAACCCATCGGTTGCTTTCATTATATTCGCTTTGTGCACACAAGTCACCTTCTTACGGCTTTCTTTCTTAGCTAACTCAAAGGCAAACCTGATTATTCTCCGAGAGGCAGAATAAGAAATAGGTTTTATAGAAAGGGCACTGTCTTTTCTTATCTCTATATCCAAGTTTTTCTCAATACTCTTAATTACATCTAAAGTATCATTTTTACCCTTATAAAACTCTATCCCAGCATACAAATCCTCACTATTTTCTCTTATCACAATTATATCTATATTATCTTTTGCTAAAGGAATGCCTTTAATAGAATGCGCTGGTCTTACGCAAGCAAATAAATCTAACCTCTGACGTAAAGCCACATTAACAGAGCGGAACCCACTACCTACTGGTGTAACAATAGGACCTTTAATAGCTACTCTGTTTTTCTTTATAGATTCTAAAGTTTTCAAAGGTAAAAGTTCTCCTTCTTCTTTTAAAGCAGGTTCTCCTGCAAGCACAAACTCCCATTTGATTTTTAACCCCAAAGCATTAATACACTGCAAGGTAGCATCAATAACTTCTGGGCCAATGCCATCACCAGGAATTACAGTAACAGTATACATCTATCTTATCTTAAAATTATGATGCTTTTTTAAATATTTAATAATTCCTCCTAACCTTATCAATTCCTTGTGAAAAGAATCAAAGGGAGAAAATTTCACCACCAACCCATCACCTACTCTTTTTATTATCCCTTTATCTACTTCAACAACCAGGTTATCTTTTTCTCTAAAACGAGAAGTATCTGCTTCAATAAGAGGTAAACCAATATTAAAAGCATTGCGGTAAAATATCCGAGCGAAACTCTTAGCAATAACACAGATAATACCTGCCTCTTTTAATACCCACGGTGCTTGCTCTCGAGAAGAACCCATTCCAAAATTTATCCCCGCTACTATTATAGAGCTACCTATAGATATCTCCTTATAAAAATTTGGCCGGATATCTTCGAAAAGATACCGGCAAAGTTCTTTCATATCAGTAATAGCGAATTTATATCTTCCCGAGATTATCCAATCAGTATTAATGCTATCTCCAAATTTGAATACTCTTCCTTTAAGTATCATAAAGTTATAGATTATCAAATTCAACAATATTTTTAACTTTACTTACTGCCACTTCACGAGTAATTATACCTTCTCGATAAAGCTCTTTTAGACATTTATCCATTGTATGCATCCCATATTGAGCTCCCATTTGAATTAAGGAAGGAATCTGAGCTATTTCTCCTTCTCTTATGAGGTTGCGAATTCCCGGGGTAGCAATCATCACCTCTGTAGCTAATACCCTACCTTTTCCTGTAGCACGAGGCAAAAGGAGTTGAGAAATCACTCCCTGAATACAATCAGCAAGTTGAACCCTCACCTGTTTCTGCTGATGAGGAGGAAAAACATCAATAATCCTCTGAACTGTCTGAGGCGCATCAGGAGTATGTAAAGTTGCTAAAACCAGATGCCCTGTCTCTGCAGCTGTCAAAGTAGTGGCAATTGTCTCTAAATCACGCATCTCTCCCACAACAATAACATCGGGGTCTTGGCGTAAAGCCCTCCTTAAAGCTTCAGGAAAAGAATGTGTATCAGCATAAACTTCTCTTTGCTTTATAATACTTTTTTTATTACTATGCACATATTCAATAGGATCTTCAATACACACAACAATCTCTTCTCTTTCACTATTCGCAACATCTATCATTGATGCTAAAGTAGTGCTTTTACCCATACCTGTAGGACCTGTGACCAAAACCAAACCATTGGGCTTCCTTATCAAATCATAAGCTACTAAAGGAACCCCTAACTCTTCAAGTGTAGGGATATTATAGGGAATTCTTCTAAAAGCCGCTTCTACATTACCCTTCTGATAATGAACATTTATTCTAAATCTATCTAAACCAGGAGCAGAAAAAGAAAAATCCAACTCTTTGTCACGTTCTAAAGTTGCCTTCTGTTCATCATTAAGAATGCTGTAAATTAGAAATTTTGTATCTTCGCTCGATAAAGGCTTTAAATCTGTAAAATGTAACTTACCATCAATTCTTAATATGGGAGGACTATTAACCGTAATATGTAAATCACTGGCCCCTTCATCCATTGTCATCTTGAAAAGTGAATTCATATCAATCATTATTCCCTCCCTTTTTACAATTATCTTTTTTTAATATACTTCCGTGGGTCGGTTATCTTACCTCGAAGGGCAGATGCTGCTACTGTAGCAGGAGAAGCCAAATAAATAAAGGCATGGGGGTTGCCCATTCTTCCTTTAAAATTCCTGTTTGCTGTAGAAATCACCACATCTCTATCTGCAGGCACTCCTTGATGAGTACCTACGCACGGCCCACATCCTGGTGGCAAGATTATAGCGCCTGCCTCTAAAAAAACTCTCAGTATTCCTTTCTTTAAGGCAGAAGAATATATCTTTTTGGAAGCAGGTGCTATAATAAAACGCACATTTTTATTTACTTTCTTACCTCTAACTATTCTGGCAGCAATTTCTAAGTCTTCTAAACGGCCATTTGTGCAAGTCCCTAAATAAGCTTGATCAATATCTAATCCTTCGATTTCCTCTAAATAACTACCATTATCTACAGAGTGAGGTTTAGCTATATAGGGAGAAAACTTAGAAATATCAAATTCATAAGTCTTTTCATATTTTGCATCTCTGTCAGGATAAACGGGTTTTATTTTTTTTACTCCTATTCTCTTTAGAAAACTAAAAATTTTCCCATCAGGAGCAATAATACCACACTTTGCTCCAAACTCAATAGTCATATTAGTAATAGTAAAACGTGCATCTAAACTCAGACTATCGATTACTTCTCCTTCAAATTCTACTGCTTTGTAAGTAGCCCCATGGGCAGTAAGTTTATGGATTATATAAAGAATAATATCTTTACTATACACACCAAAAGGAATCTTTCCTTTAAGAATTATCCTATAAGTATGGGGGACTTTAAACCAATTTTTTCCCGTAACAATGCTTACTGCTAAATCTGTAGAACCAACGCCAAAAGCTGCACATCCTAAAGCTCCTGCAGTGGAAGTATGTGAATCTGCTCCTATGATTAGGCCCCCAGGATAAGCAAAGCCTTCCTCAATAATAAGTTGATGGGAAATACCACAACCTACCTCATAAAGAATACTTTTCTTCTCTAAAGAAAATTTTCTCATCCGAGTGTGGACTTTAGAAATACCAATATTAGGAGAAGGAGAACTATGGTCAATGAACATCGTATAAGAACGATGGAGGGATAGTTTTTTCTGGAATTTATCTAAAGCATCCAAAACCAAAGATGTTGTTCCATCTTGGGAAAAACAAAAATCAACCTTACAAATACCAATATCGCCTGCCTTAAGTGATTTTTTAGCATGTAAGGAGAGGATTTTTTCAATTATAGTTTTTCCCATATATATAAAGAAGGCATAAACTTACAAATTAAGAAAACAAATATTGTATTTTTTCAAAGAAAATTCTATTTTTTCTTAAAAATATCTTTAACACCTGAAAGAAAACCTTTTTTCTCTTCTTTCTTAAAAGGTAAAGATTCTTCTTTCTTTTGTGCTTTTTCTTTCTTTTTTAATTTTTCTTTCCGACGGCTAAATTCCACTATAGAAAGTTGTGCACCATCGCCCTTCCTGTAACCTACATTAAATATACGTGTATACCCACCTTGCACCTCCTTAAAGCGAGGAGCTATTTCATCAAATAACCTTTTAACAATACTATGGTTACCTAGAAGACGATAAGAAAGTCTCCGAGAATGCAAATCTCCTCTTTTTGCTAAGGTAATAAGTCTTTCTATGCTGGAACTCAATGCCTTAGCTTTTGAAGAAGTAGTCTTTATCCTCTCATAAATGATGAGAGAACGTAAAAGACTCCTCAAGAGTGCCTTCCGCTGAGCACGGGGACGAGAAAATTTTTCACTTTTTTTTCTATGCCTCATACTATATGCATTTTTTTTCTATCAATTTTCATCCCTAATGATAATCCCATCCCTTTCAAAAGATTAACTATTTCTACTAAAGATTTTTTTCCAAAATTACGGTAGGAAAGCATCTGGTTCTCACTTTTCTCTACCAAATCGGCAAGGATCTTTATATTTGCTTCCCTTAAACAATTGGCGCTTCTTACGGAAAGCTCCAGCTCAGAGATAGGAAGTTTAAGTTTCTCATAAAGAGATATTTCCTCAGGGGTTAACTCTTCAACTTCCTCCTCTTCAGCTATTTCTCCTAAAGAGAAAAATAACTCTAAATGTTTACTGAAAATCTTGGCTGCATAAATCAAAGCTTCTTTAGGTTCAATACTGGCATTAGTCCATATCTCTATAATGAGGCGGTCATAATCAGTTCTATTTCCTACCCTTGTATTTTCTACTTTAAAATCAACCTTCTTTACAGGAGTAAAAATTGAATCTATTGCAATAAAACCTACAGGCATATCTTCTTTTTTGTTAAACTCTGCTGGCACAAAACCTCTTCCCCTGCCTACATCCATCTCAATATTCAATGTGGCGCTGGCTGAAGTTAAGGTTGCAATATATAAATCAGGATTCACTACTTCAATAGTATCATCGGTTATAATATCTTTTGCCCTTACTTCTTTTTCACCGTGAGCTTTTATATAAATCTTTTTGGGAACTTTAGAATATGATTTTAAAACGATGTTCTTTATGTTAAGAATTATCTGAGGAACATCTTCTAACACTCCTTCTAAAGCAGAAAATTCATGAGAAACTCCCTCAATCCTTACTGATGTTACCGCTGCCCCTTCTATTGAAGAAAGCAAAACTCTTCTTAAAGAATTTCCCAGGGTCACTCCATACCCTCTCTCAAAAGGCTCAGCAACAAATTTACCATAATAAGATGTATAAGAGTCTTCCTCAATAATAATCTTCTTAGGAAATTGAAAATCTCTCCATTTTATCCCCATACTTTTACCTCCTTATAATCATTATAAATACTAAAATTTATTATCCGAGATTAATTATTTAGAATATAACTCTACAATCAACTGCTCATTAATAGGTATAGTAATATCTTCTCTTTGAGGAAGCCTTAATATCTCTATTTTGAGGTTATTCTTGTCTACAGACAACCATGAAGGACTGCTCCTTTCTTTAGAATTTGTTTCTATATTCTGACGAATCTGCTTTAACATATTTTCTTTTCCTTTTATCTGAATAACTGTTCCTTCTTCCACTAAATAAGATGGAATATCTACCCTCTTTTCTCCTATAAAAACATATCCATGGCGAACAATTTGGCGGGCCTGGGAACGAGAAAAGGCAAAAAGAGCACGATAAACTACATTATCCAACCGCCTCTCTAACAACTGCAATAATGTCTCGCCTGTTGTACCTTTTGACTTTGCTGCTTGAGAGAAAAAACGCCTAAATTGTCTTTCCAAAATCCCATACATTCTTTTCACCTTTTGCTTTTCCCTTAACTGCAAGGCATAATAGGAAGGTTTTGACTGACGCTTACCATGAAAACCAGGCGGATAAGGTCTTTTAATAAGGGGGCATTTTTCTGTATTACACTTTTCTCCTTTTAAAAATAATTTCATCCCTTCTCTACGGCACAATCTACATCTTGCTTCAATATACCTTGCCATACAAAAACCCTCTCTTTCTTAATTATTACACTCTTCTTTTCTTCCTTGGCCGACAGCCGTTATGGGGAGAAGGAGTAACATCTTTTACCCTCTTGACATTTAAACCTGCACTCTGAAAAGACCGAATTGCTGCCTCTCTTCCCGGACCTGGCCCTTTAACTACAACCTCCACTTCACTCAATCCCATCTCTTTTACTCTCTTAGCTACATTAAAAGCAGCTAACTGAGCAGCATAAGGGGTAGATTTTTTAGTCCCTTTAAATCCAATCAATCCCCCTGATGACCATGCTAAAGCATTCCCTTTTAAATCAGTAACAGTAATAATAGTATTATTAAAAGTAGCATTTATATGGACTACTCCTATATTAGAAGTCAGATGAATTTTCTTTTTTTTCTCTCTGCGCTTTCTTTTTACCATACTTTCTCCTTTTTCTAATCCAAAATAAATTTTATTTTTTCTTAACTCCTCCTACTCGCGGACGAGGACCTTTTCGCGTGCGGGCATTACAACGCGTGCGTTGACCTCTTACAGGTAATTTCTTTTTATGCCTTAATCCTCTGTAACAACCAATTTCAATCAATCTCCTTATCGCTGAAGATACTTCTCTTCTCAGTTCACCTTCAATTTTATAGTGCGATTGAATATAACTAGCCATACGTGCGATTTCATCATCGGTTAAATCCCCTGCTTTTTTTTCGGAATCAATATTAGTAGCGTTTAATACATCTAGCGCATTTGCAGGGCCTATCCCATAAAGATAACGAAGAGAAATTTTCACTTTCTTATCCTTAGGAATATCTACTCCTAAAATTCTTGGCATCTTACCTCCTCAATAAATAAGCTTTATTTTCTTTTTAAAAAGTAAATTTTCTTTGCTTCTATATCAACCTAATAAACTATCTTCCTCTATCCTTGCCGTTGTTTGTGTTTTGGATCTCTGCAAATAACTCTTACTATTCCTTTACGCCTAACTATCCTACACTTATCACAAATCTTTTTTACGGATGATTTTACTTTCATATCCTCCTCTTACTTATACCGATAGGTTATCCTTCCTCGATTAAGGTCATAGGGAGAAATCTCTAATTTTACTCTATCTCCAGGAAGAATCCTTATAAAATGCATTCTCATCTTACCGCTTACATGTGCCAATACTATATGCCCATTATCCAATTTCACCCTAAACATTGCATTAGGTAAAGCTTCTAATATTTCTCCCTCTACTTCTATTAATTCTTCTTTAGACATACATATGATTAAGTAATTATTAGAGGTCCTTTCTTTGTAACTGCTACTGTATGCTCAAAGTGACAGCTCAAAGAGCCATCTCTTGTCTTTGCTGTCCAACCATCATCAAGTATTTCTACCTCATAACTACCTGAGGAAATCATAGGCTCAATAGCTAAAACCATCCCTTCTTTTAGAGTAGCTCCTGTCTTTTTTTCTCCAAAATTAGGAACCTCAGGATAACAATGCAACTTATGCCCAATGCCATGCCCTACAAACCTTCTTATTACAGAAAATCCGTTTCTCTCTACTACTTTTTGAATGGCAAAACCTATATCTCCTGTAGTATTACCTATATAAGCCTTTTTTATCCCTTCCCTTAAAGCCCATAGACCGACTTTGAATAATTTTTTTTTAAAAGAAGAAACCTTTCCTACTAAGTAAGTATAAGCACAGTCTACAAAAAGACTATCCTTTTCTATCCCTAAATCCACACTTACCAAATCTCCATCCTTTATTACTCTATTCTCTTGAGGAATACCATGAATTATCTCTTCGTTAACAGAAACACATAAAGAGGCAGGATATCCATTATATCCCTTAAAGGCACTGTTAAGTCTGTAAGTCTGTAAAAAACTATCAAATTGCCTCTCTATATCTTTGGTGGTAATTCCTGCCTTTATTACCTTTTTTAACCTCTGCAAAAATATACGTGCTATTTTACCTATACGTTTCATCATAATGATTTCTCTATTGTTTAAAATATCTTCCATTCTCCAGAAATAATTTTATATCTTTAAAAACTTCATCTTTATTACGCCGTGCATCTATCTTTATAAGTTTGTCTTCTTCTTTATAAAAATGTAAAAGAGGTTTGCTTTCATTTAAAAAAACATTTAAACGTTCTTTTATTACAGAAGGTGTATCGTCTCTCCTCTGAATAAGCTTTTCTCCGCATAAATCACAAACTTCTTCATTTTTAGGAGGCATATTAATAAGATGGTAATTTGCGCCACATTTTTTACAAATTCTCCGGAACTCTAATCTCTTCAGAACCGTTGTCTCGTCAACATCTAAATAAAATACCACATCAATCTTTTTTCGGCGGCGTAAAAGGATACTATCCAAGTAACGAGCCTGCTTGACATTCCGGGGGTATCCATCAAGCACAAACCCCTCACCAGTAATATTTTCATTAATAATCTCTTCCATAATCTCATCAGGGACGAGAATACCTTTTTCCATATACTGCTTAACCTTATTCCCTAAAAGAGAATTATTCTTAACTTCTTCTCTTAAAATATCTCCCAAAGAAATCCTCTTGACTTTAAAATACTCACTAATCTCTTTTGCCTGGGTTCCTTTGCCACTACCTGGTGCTCCCAAAAGAATTATCCTCATCTTCTTGCTCTCAATGTTTTACCTTTAATAAACCCTTCATAATGGCGAATAAGAAGCTGCCCTTCAATCTGACGCATTGTATCTAAAATTACCCCTACCATAATCAAGATTGTAGTCCCTCCGAAAAAAGAGGCAATAGCATAAGAAGGAATATTAAAAAACTTTACAATAAATGAAGGCATAACTGCAATAGTCGCCACATACAAAGCTCCTGCAAAAACAATTCTTGTTGCCACAAAATCAATGTATTCCGCGGTATTCTTTCCTGGTCTTATCCCAGGAATAAATCCTCCATATTTTTTTAAATTATTAGAAATTTCTATAGGATTAAAAACAATGGCAGTATAAAAATACATAAAGAAGATAATTAACCCTACATAAATAATGGTATACCATAAGCCTCCTGCCCTAAACACACGTTGTAAAAACCCCATAAAAGATGTACTCTGAGGAAAAAAATTAGCAATAGTAGCAGGAAAAAGCAAGACACTCTGAGCAAAAATTATAGCAATAACTCCTGCCATATCTACTCTAATAGGTAAAAAAGTACTTTGCCCTCCATAAATACGCCTACCTACAACTCTTCTTGCATATTGAACAGGAATGCGCCGTTGAGCTTGGGTAAAGAATACTACTAAAGCAATCAACAAAAGCCATAATACAAGAAGAGTAATAAGTACAACGGTGCTAATTTGCCTTTCTGAAGGATTAAAAGGAGAATAAAGAACCCAAAGATAATATAATGAAGAGGGGATTCTAGATATAATACTAGTAGCAATAATCAAAGATATCCCATTACCTATACCGCGTTCCTGAATTTGCTCTCCCAACCACATAATAAATATTGTGCCACAGGCTAAAGTAAATACAGTGATAAGCTCAAATCCAATCCCCGGATTAGGCACAATCACTGTCCCTCTGAAACTGGCAGGATTCTCAAGCCATTTAGCAAGCATAAATCCCTGGAATAAACATAAACCCAAAGTAAAATAACGGGTATACTGATTAATTTTTTCATATCCGCTACGCCCCTCCCTTGCAATCCTCTCTAAGGAAGGAATAACAGCAGTAAGAAGCTGCATAATAATAGAAGCAGAGATATAGGGCATAATTCCTAAAGCAAAAATACTCAGTCTTCTTAATGCTCCGCCAGTAAAAAGATTTATCATCCCTAAAAGAGTCTGACCATGGGCACGGGTAAGTTCTTCAAAAAACCTAGATAATGCTAATGTATCTATACCAGGTGTAGGGATAAAACATCCAATTCTATAAACTATAAGTAAAGAAAGAGTAACTAAAACCTTCTTTCTAAGATCAGGAATACTAAAAATATTTCTTAATGAGGCAAACACTCTATCTTTCCTCCTCTATCTTGAATTATCTTTACTGCTTTTTTAGAAAATTTATGTGCTTTAAAAGTAGCTGGCCAATCTAAATTATCCTTTAATTTTGCCAATATTTTTACGGGTCTATCTATACTCTCTATTAAATTCACCTCTTTTAACTGCTGAGGAGTAATTTCTTTCTTGTTCTTCAGACGTTCCACAATGCTCTGCAAATTCACAATCTGATAAACTTTGGGATTCTTTGCCACAAATCCTCTCTTAGGAATTTTTCTCAAATAAGGAACATTTCCTCCTTCAAAACCTATGTAATGAACCCTTCCTTTTCTCTGACCTGCTCCTTTATGCCCTCTGCCTGATGTCTTACCATGACCGCTACCACAACCTCTTCCTACCCTTTTGGGTTTTTTCTTCTTATTTTTAATCTTTAAATTGTGCAACTGCATTAATCTCCTTTTAAACTACCTAAAGCATTAAATGTTGCTTTAACTACATTAATAGGATTGGTAGATTTTTTTAATACTTTTGTCAAAATATCTCTTATTCCTACACATTCACATATTGCCCTTATAGGACTGGAAGCAATAACTCCTGTCCCTTTAAGAGCAGGTTTAAGAAACACTTCTACTGCGCCAAACTTCCCATACACTTCATGAGGAATTGTCGTTTGTTTTTTCCTTATATAAACAAGATTCTTTTTTGCTTTTTTTATCCCTTTACGAATAGCATCAGCAACCTCATTAGCCTTTCCCAAAGAAAACCCTACCCGAGAAATTCCATCACCCACAACGATCAAAGCAGTAAAACCAAGGTTCTTACCTCCCTTGGTAACTTTGGTAACCCGATTAATAAAAATAACCTTTTCTATAAAAGCTTCCTCTTGTTTTGTCTCTATTTTGTCTGGTGACACCATCAGAAAATAACTCCTCCCTCTCTTACCCCTTCGGCAAAAGCTTTTACTCTACCATGATACTTATACCCTGCGCGATCAAAAGAAATCTTCTTAATACCTAACTCCTCTAATTTTTTCACAAATATTCCGCCTAAAATTTTTGCCCCTTCTTTGTTATTAGACTTCAACCCCTTTTCTTTAAACTCTCTATTTAATGTAGAAACCCCTGTAATCACCTTCCCTTCACTATCATCTATCAGGTGAGCATAAAAATGTTTCTTGCTTCTAAAAACCACAAGCCTTGGTCTCTCCTTGTTACCCTTAATCCTTTTAGTTATTCTTTTATGTCTTCTGCCTCTTCCCTTAAACTTCACTCTTAACTTCTCCCTATCCCTATATTATTTAGCCATTGTTTTACCTAACTTTTTCCTTACTATTTCTTTACTGTAACGAATTCCCTTCCCTTTATAAGGCTCAGGGGGGTATATCTTTCTTATATCAACAGCAAATTGACCAACCTTAACTTTGTCAATCCCCTCTACTACTATCTTAGTAGGCGAAGGGACAGAAACATTAATATCTGAGGGAATGGGTATTTCTACAGGATGAGAAAAACCAATCTGTAAAACTAAACTTTTGCCTTTTATCTGGGCCTTATAACCTATTCCTACTATCTCCAATTCTTTTCTAAAACCTTCAATGACCCCTTTTACCATATTATTTATCACTGCTCTGGTAGTGCCAAAAAGAGCTTTTCCTAATTTCTCTTTAGAAAGAGCCTTTATTATAATCTGAGAATTATCTACCTTTACTTCTACTAAAGGGGAAAAAGTAAAATTTAATTTTCCTTTCGGACCTTCTACAGTTATAACTCTATCCTGAATATTTACTTTAACTCCTGAAGGAATAGTAATGGGCTGTTTTCCTATCTTAGACATTCTATCACCATACGTAACAAATTACTTCTCCTCCGATCCTTAATTCTTTTGCCTCTCTATCCGTTATAATTCCCTGTGATGTGGATACCAATGCTATCCCATACCCTGAAAGCACACAAGGAATCTTTCCTTTAGAAACATACACTCGCCTTCCTGGTTTAGAAATTCTTTTAATATTAGAAATAGCTCCTTTTTTTCCTTCATACTTAAGATAAATTTTTATTTTTTTTATCTTTCCTAACTCAATGACTCTAAAATTCTCTATATAACCTTCTTTTTTCAAAATCTCCATAATACCAACCAACATATTAGAATAAGGAATAAGAACCTCTTCCTTATTAGCTTTATAAGCATTACGGACAATTGTTAAGGCATCGCTAACTAAATCTGTTCTGCTCATATCTTCTTCCCTTAAGTTACCAACTAGCTTTTTTAACTCCCGGTATAAGGCCTTGCCACGCTAACTGTCGAAAACATATTCGACATAGTTCAAAGTCACGAATATAACCCCGGGGTCTACCACAAATACGGCAACGATTTCTATAGCGAGTTTTATATTTAACCTTTACTCTTTCTTTCTTCCACTTCTCTATCTTTGCTAAACTGGCCATTTCACCTCCTAAAAGGAAAACCAAAAAGCCTAAGAAGCTCTCTTGCTTCCTCATCTGTTAAAGCAGTCGTATTGATAGTTATATCCATACCTTGGGTCTTTTCTACCTTATCTATGTCTACTTCAGGAAAAACTGTCTGCTCTGTAAGCCCAAATGTATAATTACCTCTTCCATCAAATGAATGAAGAGAAAAGCCTCTAAAATCTCTTATTCGAGGTATAGCTACAGAAATAAGCCTATCTAAAAACTCATACATACGATATCTCCTTAAAGTAACACAGCACCCAATAGCCATTCCTTTTCTAATTTTAAAATTAGAAATGGGTTTACGTGCGCGTGTTACTTTCGGACGTTGACCTGTAATAAGACTTAAATCATAAGAACATTTTTCTATCAATTTGGAGTCACTGGTAGCTTCTCCCACACCCATATTTACTACTATTTTTATAAGACGAGGTACAGCAAAATCATTCTTGTAACCAAACTTCTCTTTCATCTTTGGCACAATCTCTTTTCGATAACTAACTAAAAGACGGGGAATATACTTTTCTTTCAAATCTGTTTCTTGCATCTTTTACATATCCTTATTTTTGACCTATCGGGTAAAATCTGCGTAGCAAATTTTACTGCTCTATTACAATTAGGACAAAAAAGGTTAACATTAGAAATATGAATAGAGCTGGGTATCTCTCTTATCCCCCCAGGTTCTGCCTCTGAACGTCTACGCATATGCTTCTTAACAATATTTATTCCTTCCACTACAACTCTGTTTTTATGAGTTAAAACCTTAAGAACTCTACCTACCTTTCCTCTATCTTTACCTCTTAATACCTTAACTCTATCTCCCTTTCTTATCTTCAACATCAGATCACCTCAGGAGCTAAAGAAACAATCTTCCCAAACTTCTCTCTCAACTCTCGTGCTACTGGCCCAAATACTCTTGTGCCTCGGGGATTACCCTGTTTATCAATAATCACACACGCATTTCTATCAAACTTAACAAAAACTCCATCATTCCTTCTTATAGGATGGGCTGTGCGTACAATTACTGCTCTTACAACCTCCCCTTTTTTCACTTGTGCCTCCCCGCTACCAATTTCTCTAACATGACCGGTAACTACATCACCGATATTTGCCTGCTTTTTATTTTTCTTCCCAATAACTCCAATACATGCTAACTTTTTAGCTCCTGTATTATCCGCTACATCTAAAATACTACGCAAATATATCATCTTAATACCTCAAGTAAACGAAAATATTTCTCTTTAGAATAAGGACGTGCCTCTATAATCTTAACTTTATCCCCTAATTTAGCCTCCTTCTTCTCATCGTGCACTTTAAACCTCTTTCTCTTAGTGATAGTTTTTTTATAAAGGGGATGGGGAAACTTCCTCTTTACCTCTACCACAATAGTTTTTTCCATCTTACCTGAAACAACAATTCCCTCTAAGACTCTTTTTTTTATCTTCTTATTCTCTCTCATTAACCTTTTCCTTTAATAGTGTAAGAATCCTTGCAATATTCCTTTTAGTTTCTCTAAAAAGATGCGGTTTCTCTATGCGAGAAGTTTTTCTCTTAAAATTCAACTCCATAAGTTTCTTTCTTAACTCTAAAAGTTTCTCTTCCAATTCCTCTTTATTTAAATTTCTATATTCCTTATTTCTCATTTTCTTCTTAACACAAATCTGGTTTTAAAAGGCAACTTATAAGCTACCAGCCTAAAAGAATCTCGGGCAAATTCTTCAGAAACTCCCCCCATCTCAAAAAGCATCATCCCTCTTTTTATCACTGCTACCCATCCTTCTACTTCGCCTTTACCTTTCCCCATGCGAGACTCTGCAGGCTTCTTGGTTATAGGTTTATCAGGAAATATTCTTATCCATAATTTTCCTCCTCGACGTAACCGACGGGCAAGAATAATTCTTGCTGCTTCTATCTGAGTATTTTTAAGCCATCCACATCCTAATGCTTTAAGCCCGTATTCACCGAAACTTACCTCAGAACCACTTGTAGCCAGCCCCTTACGTCTGCCGCGCTGCGCCTTTCTATATTTAATCCTCTTGGGCAAAAACATATTATTTATTCTCCTCTTTTATAAGATAGTTTCCTAAATATTTTATACCTTTATATATCCAAGTTTTTACTCCAATAGTCCCATAAGTAGTCTTTGCCACACTAAAACCATAATCTATATCTGCACGAAAGGTCTGAAGAGGAATCTTGCCATATTTGTAACTTTCGCTTCTAGCGATTTCTACTCCCCCCAATCTTCCTGAGCACCTTATCTTTATCCCTTCACATCCCAAATTCACTGCTTGTTGAATTGCCCGTTTCATTGCCCGCCGAAAATTCACCCTTTTTACAATCTGGAAAGTAATTAATTCCGCTACTAACTGTGCCTCTAAAGCAGGCTCTATTACCTCTTCTACATCAATAATCACTTCTTTCTTTGTAAGATCAAGCATCATAGATTTTAACCTCTCAATATCTTTTCCTCCCTTACCAATAATTACTCCTGGCCGTGAGGTTCTTATTCTTATCCTTATAAGCGTAGAGGAAATCCTCTCAATAATAAGATTAGCAATAGAGCCTAAAGTATAAAAATCTTTGACCGTTTTTCTTATCTTCAAATCTTCATCAAGAAATTGAGCATAATTCTTCTTCCTATCACTAAACCAGCGTGATTGCCAATCTTTACCAAAACCTATTCTTAAAATATAAGGATGAACTTTCTGCCCCATTTTATCTTTTAACCTTACTTATAATCTTTTCCTTTGTATCTAATTCAATCCTCAAATGAGAAGTGCGTTTTCGAATCATAGTCGCTCTTCCAAAAGAAGCAGCACGATATCTCTTTAGTAACGGCCCAGCATTTGCGATTACGTGCGCAACAAAAAGTTTACTCTCATTAAAACCCTTACTTTTTGCATTAGCAATTGCAGAACGCAAAGTTTTTTCTAAATAAAAAGCTCCTTTTTTATTGGTCATCTTTAAAACTGCTAAAGCATCTTCTACAGAAATTCCTTTAATAAGAGGAAGCACCAATCTTAATTTCCTTGGTGATATTCTTATATATTTTGTCTCTGCTTTTGCTACCATAATAATTGCTATTTTTTCTGTAATGCTTTCTTTGCTTTTATCCCTCCGTGCTGGCGAAATGTTCTTGTAGGAACAAACTCACCTAAACGATGTCCTACCATTGACTCTATAATAAAAACAGGAACGTGCTTCTTACCATCATGAACAGCAATAGTTAACCCTACAAAATCAGGTGTAATCATACTTGAGCGCGACCATGTTTTTATAGGTATCCTTACACCTTTTTCTTTTGCTTGCTTAACCTTTTTCAATAATTTCTCGTCAACAAAAGGACCTTTTTTTAATGACCTGCTCATAATCTTTTCTTTTATTCTCGACTATTTTCTCTTCTTACCTCTGCGTTTTAATATATACTTATTACTTTTATTCTTCGGTCTTCTTGTTTTACCTCCCTTAGCGCATTTTGCCCAAGGGCTTACAGGATGGGGATTACCTTGACCTGCCTTTCCTTCTCCTCCCCCATGAGGATGATCTACAGGATTCATTGCCACACCTCTTACTTTAGGGCGTCTACCTAACCAGCGAACTCTTCCTGCTTTACCATGAATAATAGAATTGTGGTCAATATTCCCCACCTGACCAATAGTTGCCCTACAATCTATTTTCACAAGCCGAATTTCTCCTGAAGGCATTTTAAGCTGGGCAAAACCTCTTTCCTTAGCCATAAGCTGAGCCCAACTACCCGCACTTCTTACTAACTTCCCTCCTCCCCCTGGGGTAAGCTCAACATTATGAATTACTGTCCCTAAAGGGATATGTTTTAATCTCATACAATTGCCGGGCCTTATATCTGTCTGGGAATCAAAAGCACTTATTATTTTATCTCCTACTTTTAAACCATCAGGCCAGATAATATACCTTTTTTCTCTATCAGGATACTCCACTAAGGCAATCCGAGCACTTCTGTTAGGATCATATTCTATAGATAAGACTTCTGCCTCGCTATCAAATTTGTCTCTTTTAAAATCAACCAACCTGTATCTTCTCTTATGCCCCCCTCCTCTTCTTCTTACAGTAATACAACCATAATTATTTCTTCCTCCTTTTTTCTTTAAAGAAACTAAAAGAGACTTTTCTGGCTTAGTTTTGGTAATTTCAGAAAAATCAGAGATTACTTTAAAACGTAAACTCGCAGTTGTAGGTTTAAACTTTCTTATTCCCATATTAAGTAATTTTTATTGTATCGCCTTTTTTTAAGGTAACTACTGCTTTTTTCCAAGAAGATGTTTTCCCTTCTTGACCCCAGCGTAATCTTTTTGTTTTACCTTTCATACTAATAATATTAACAGAGGTAACTTTAACCCTATAAATAGCTTCTATTGCTTTTCTTATTTCAATTTTGTTACTTCTTTTATCTACCCAAAAAACGTACTTATTTTTGCTGGCAAGTTGAGTTGCCTTTTCTGTAATTAAAGGTGATTTAATATAAGTGTAAATATCTCCTAATGGAGCCATTTTTTTACTCTTTCTTCTGTTTTTTTAAAAGCAGGTAAGGTAAATAATATTTTTTTACAGTCCAAAACATTATAAGAATTCAAAGTATCCGCCTTTTCTATCTCAAGATGCTCTAAATTTCTAGAAGCTAATTTTATATTTTTATCTATTCTCTCTATCACTAATGTAGTTTTAATATTATCCAATTTGAGTTTTTTTAATATTCCAAATAATACTTTTGTCTTAGCTTCCTTTATTTCAATATTATCTACTAACATTATTTCTTTATCTTTCAATTTAATATTAAGGGCACTTTTTAAGGCTAAAATTCGCATTCGCTTAGGCATTCTCTTAGAATAATCCCGAGGCTTTGGCCCAAAAACTACTCCTCCTCCTCTCCAGAGGGGCGAACGTATTGAACCTACCCGTGCTCTCCCTGTTCCTTTCTGCCGCCAAGGTTTTCTTCCCCCTCCTCTTATTTCTCCTTTTGTCTTTGAATTAGCTAAACCTTTCCTCTGATTAGCTAAAAAAGTAACTATTGCTTGATGAAGAAGGTCTTCACTAACCTTCCTATCAAAAACTTCTTTATCTAACTCTAAAGTCTTTATCTTTTTACCATCTTGATTATAAACTTCTAACTTACTCATTTAGGACCTACTCTCTTTATAAAAACCTTGCTATTAATAGCTCCGGGTATTGCCCCTTTTATATATAATAAGTTTTTCTCTTTATCTATTTTTAAAATTTTAAGATTTTTTATTGTACAGTGAAAATTACCCATATGGCCTGGCATTCTATGCCCCTTAATGATTCTTCCGGGAAAAGTAGTAGCACCTGCTGAGCCAATACGGCGATGAGTGGTAGAACCATGTGTCTTTGGTTGTCCCTGCCAACCAAATCGTTTTACTCCACCCTGAAAACCTCTTCCTTTTGATTTCCCCCGCACATCTATAATCTCTCCTTCTTTAAGTACCTCTATACCGAATTCCTCTTTTACCTTAAGATTTTTTTCATCCTCTATATCCACTTCTTTTATAACTTCATAAAAAGGAACACCTAACTTTGTAAAATACCCTTTAAGAGGCTTTTTTATCCTCTTTGTCTTAGAGGGCGAAACCTTAAAATACCCTACCTTCACCTTTATACCTTTAGGATAAAAAACTTTTTCTAAAACACACATAGAACCTATCTCTACAATTGTAATAGCCACTAAATTAGCCTCTTCATCAAAAATATGTGTCATTCCTAACTTTTTTCCTACAACCTCTCTAATCATTGCTCTAAAATTTTTTACACAAAATCCATTCCTTATTTTAAACAACAATTTTTCTTTTATATGTTTATACCTCTTGCTTTATCTCTACATTAACCCCAGCAGGAAGATTTAACTTTCTTAAAGCATCTATTGTTTTTGAGGTAGGATTATCCAAATCAATAATCCTCTTATGAATTGCCAACATAAACTGTTCTCTTGACTTTTTGTCTATATTAGTTGAGCGTAATACTGTATAAATTTTCTTTTTAGTAGGTAAAGGAATAGGCCCATTTACTTTCGCCCCTGTCCGTAAAGCTACCTCTGTAATTTCCTGCACTGATTGATCAAGAATCCTATGATCAAATGCTCTAAGTTTTATCCGAATCTTAAGCATTTGGCTTATTATGTCTTTATTGTAATATTTCTGTAACTACACCTGCTCCTACAGTTTTACCACCTTCACGAATAGCAAAACGCATCTCTTTCTCAATAGCAACAGGCTGAATCAACTCTACCTCGACTTCAGCATTATCCCCGGGCATAACCATTTCTACTCCCTGGGGAAGCTTAACTGTTCCTGTAACATCAGTTGTCCTTATATAAAACTGTGGTCTATAACCACTGAAAAAAGGAGTATGTCTTCCCCCTTCTTCCTTCTTTAAAGCGTAAATCTGCGCCTTAAACTTCGTATGGGGAGTAATAGAGCTTGGCTGCGCTATTACCATACCTCTCTCCACATCTTCTTTTTCTACTCCTCTTAAAAGTAATCCTACATTATCTCCTGCTTGCCCTTCATCGAGTGTTTTTCTAAACATCTCTACTCCTGTAACAACTGTTTTCCTTACCTCTGGTGCCAGCCCTACAATCTCTACCTCCTCTCCTATTCTAATCTTACCTCTTTCTATTCTTCCTGTAACTACTGTGCCTCTGCCAGAAATAGAAAAAACATCCTCTATAGCCATTAAAAAAGGTTTATCTACGTCTCTTTTAGGGGTAGGAATATACTCATCAACTGCCTTCATTAACTCTAAGATTGGCTTGCACTTAGGACAATCGTCTTTGCCACAACCACATCCCATAGCTTCCAATGCAGAACCTTTCACCACAGGCACTTCTTCCCCAGGAAACTCATACTTAGAAAGCCACTCTCTTACCTCTACCTCCACTAAATCAATAAGTTCCTTATCATCTACCTGATCTACTTTATTTACAAACACAACAATTGCAGGAACATTTACCTGTCTTGATAAAAGAATATGTTCGCGAGTCTGAGGCATAGGACCATCAGTAGCAGCAACAACAAGAATAGCACCATCCATTTGCGCTGCTCCTGTAATCATATTCTTAATATAATCTGCATGTCCTGGACAATCAATATGAGCATAATGGCGATTATCTGTTTCGTATTCCACATGGGCAATGTTAATTGTCAAGCCTCTCTCTTTTTCCTCAGGCGCTTTATCAATATCCTCGTAAGCTAAAGCTTGTGCCTTACCACGGCTTGCCAAAATCTTTGTAATAGCACTGGTTAGAGTAGTCTTCCCATGATCAACGTGCCCAATGGTCCCAATGTTTAAATGGGGCTTACTCCTTACAAACTTCTCTTTTCCCATTCTTCACCTCCTCTTATCTTCCTAATATCTTTATTAATATTTCATAGGGCACCTCTTCATAATAGAAAGGCTCTATTGTATAAGAAGCTCTTCCCTGTGTCAAGTTCCTTAATATATCCGCATAATTAAAAACTTCGCGAAGAGGCACCTCTGCTCTTACTGTTTTCACATTTCTCCTATCGGAAATAGAAACAATCTTTGCTCGACGCACATTCAAATCAGCAATAACCTGGCTTAAATACTCTAAGGGGGTAATAACTTCTAAATCCATTATTGGCTCAAGTAAAATAGAAGAAGCCTTTCTTAAACCCTCCTTAAAAGCAATTTCTGCAGCAATTTTAAAAGCCAGCTCACTAGAATCAACATCATGATAAGAACCATCAATAAGAGTTACTTTTATATCAGTGACAGAATAACCTCCCAAAATACCTGCATTTGATGCATTAAATACGCCTTCTTTAACCGCAGGGATAAACTCACGTGGTATAATACCTCCTTTAATCTTACTCTCAAAAACCACACCTCCTTTTTTATTCGGTTCCATAAGTAAAACCACATGACCATATTGACCGCGTCCCCCTGTCTGTTGAATAAATTTACCTACAGATTCAACTCTCTTTTTAATTGTCTCTTTATATGCTACCTGGGGATTGCCAACTCTAGCTTTTACTTTAAATTCACTTAACAATCTCTCTACTACAACCTCTAAATGAAGCTGCCCCATCCCAGAAATAATATTTTGACCTGTATCTCGGTTATAGGAAACTTTAAAAGAAGGGTCCTCTGCTTCTAATTTTTTTAAGGCGGTCACTAACCTATCTTGATCTGCTTTTGTCTTAGGTTCAATAGCTAAAGATACAACAGGCTCAGGAAACCTCATTTCTTCTAAAAGCAAAGGATATTGAGGATCGCAGAGAGTATCTCCTGTAGTAGTCTCTTTTAAACCTACCAAACAGACGATATCACCTGCCTTAGCATTACTTATAATTTCCTGTTTATTGGCATGCATTCTTACAATTTTAGTTATCTTCTCTTTACTTTTTTTTGTAGCATTATAAATTAAAGAAGAAGTACTAACCTTTCCCGAGTACACTCGCGTATAAAAAAGTTTTCCCACAAAAGGATCTGTAAAAACCTTAAAACATAAGGCACAAAAAGGAGCTTTATAACTAATTTCTATTTCTTCTACTTCTTTTTTAGTGGGATGTAACCCTTTAACAACTTTTAAATCATGGGGTGAGGGGAGAAAATTGCAAACTGCATCTAAAAGTAACTGAATTCCTTTGTTCTTTAACGCTGACCCACAAAGAACAGGATAAAATTTATTCTCCAATACACACTTACGGACTACACGAATAAAATCCTCTTCTTTTAACCTTTCCTGATGGATAAATTTATTCATAAACTCATCATCGCGTTCCGCTAACCGTTCAATAAGCTCATCACGAAATCTAACAACATCTTTTTCCAAATGGGCAGGAACAGGTTTTTTTATCATTCTTTCTCCCAACTCATCCTCATAATATACTGCTTCATTCCTAATGAGATCTACTATGCCTTTAAATTCATCATTTTCATAGATGGGTAGCTGTATCAGAGCAACATTAGCGCCTAACTTATTCCTCATCTCCTCCACAACAGCTAATAAATCTGCCCCTGTCCTATCCATCTTATTAACAAAAACAATGCGAGAAACTCTATATTTATCGGCTTGATGCCATACAGTTTCAGACTGAGGCTCTACTCCCCCTACCCCACAAAAAATTATTACTGCTCCATCTAAAACTTTTAGTGCTCTTTCAACCTCTACAGTAAAATCTATATGACCAGGGGTATCAATAATATTTATATGATAATCGCGCCATCTACAATAAGTAGAAGCACTGGTTATAGTAATTCCTCTCTTTTTTTCCTGCTCCATCCAATCTGTAGTAGCAGTTCCCTCATCTACTTCGCCAAGCCTATAAACTCTTCCGCTATAAAAAAGAGCCCTTTCAGTAGTAGTAGTCTTACCCGCATCAATATGAGCCACAAACCCAATATTTCTTATTAATTCTATCTCTGACATATCCCTACTTGCTAAATTTTTCTCTTTGTACTTTACATTTTTTCCTAAACTTTCTTCCAAATTCCCTATGTAGTCCATTTATAAATTTCCTTAAGCAAACCAATTAAAATCTAAAATGAGCAAATGCCCTATTTGCTTCCGCCATCTTATGAGTATCCTCTTTCTTCTTTATTACCGATCCTTCATTTTTATAGGCAGAAATTATCTCATCAGCAAGCTTTAAACTCATTGGCTTACCTTTTTTATTACGGGCAAAATCCCTCATCCACCTTAAAGCTATAGAAATCCCTCTTTGTTTAGAAACTTCTACAGGCACTTGATAGGTTGCCCCTCCTATTCTACGTGGTTTAACTTGAAGACGTGGACGGGCATTCTCTAAAGCATCAAAAAATACTTTTAAAGCATCGTCTTTGGTACGCTTACCTACTACATCCAATGCCTCATAAATAATTCTCTGGGCAATGCTTTTCTTACCATCACACATAATGATATTTATAAAATGACTTAAAATTTCGGAATTATATTTCGGATCAGAAACAACCTCTCTTTTTGGCGCTCTTCTTCTTCTCATCTTAACCCTCCAGAGTAATTATCCCTTTGGTCTTTTAGCCCCATATTTAGAGCGAGATTTCTTTCTATTCTGAACACCCTGCGTATCTAATGTGCCCCTTACAATATGATAACGCACGCCAGGAAGGTCTTTTACTCTTCCTCCTCGGACTAAAACAATAGAGTGTTCTTGAAGGTTATGCCCTTCACCAGGAATATAAGCAGTGACCTCTTCAGAATTAGTAAGACGAACGCGAGCAATTTTACGTAAAGCAGAATTGGGTTTTTTTGGTGTCATTGTTCTGACTTGAATACATACACCTCTTTTCTGAGGACAACTCCCTAAAGCAGGGGACTTCGTCTTTTTTCTCTTAGGGACCCTTGGTTTTCTTAACAACTGAGCTATTGTTGACATTTCTCCACCTCAATCTCTCTATACATCCTTAACCCTGTTCCTGCAGGAACAAGATGTCCTACAATTACATTTTCCTTTAATCCTTTAAGCTCATCTACCTTCCCACTACTTGCCGCTTCTGTTAATACTCGCGTAGTCTCTTGAAAACTCGCTGCAGAAATAAAACTCTTAGTATTTAAACTTGCCTTAGTAATTCCTAAAAGTAAAGGTGCTGCTGTAGCAGGCTTCCCTCCCTTTTTAAGAATACGTGTATTTTCCTTCTTAAAATCCCACTTATCCACTGCTTCTCCAGGAAGAAAATTAGTATCTCCTGCATCTACAATCTTCACTTTCTTAAGCATCTCTCGAATAATCAACTCTATGTGCTTATCATTTATGCTCACCCCTTGTAAACGATATATTTCTTGAATATCATTCACCAAATATTCCTGCAAAACCTTATCGCCACAAACTCGTAAAATATCCTGTAACACTATAGGGCCTTCTGTAAGTTGCTGACCAGCAACTACCTTATCTCCTTTATAAACTATGGGGTGGGTTCCTGTAGGAATAACATATTCCCTTTTCATTCCTGTAGGGCTTCTTACAATTATCTTTCTCTCTCCCTTTTCCTCTTTAAACTCTACAAACCCATCTATCTCGCTTATCAAAGCAGGATTTTTGGGCCTGCGTGCTTCAAAAAGTTCTGCTACACGTGGCAGACCCCCTGTAATATCCCTTGTTTTTGCTACTAACCGTGGTGTCTTAGCAATTACATCTCCTGCCTCAACAGTATCTTTTTCTTCCACCATGATATGTGCTCCTGTAGGGACAGGATAAATTCCCAAAACCTCATCTTTATCAGAAAGAATTAAAATCTGAGGATGATAATCCCCTTTAAACTCGATTACTACTCTTTCTTTTCTTCCTGTAGCAAGGTTCATCTCTTCTTGAATAGTTATACCTTCAATTACATCTTCATATTTTACTTTACCACTTACTTCTGTAAGAATTGGCGAAGAATAAGGGTCCCAACGAACAAATATTTTCTCCTTCTCAATTTTTCCTCCATCTCCCACAAGAATAAATGAACCCTGAGGAACAGGATTTCTTTGAAGTTCTATTCCTTTTTCATCATTTATACTTATCATTCCATTCCGATTAAGTACCACAAAATTCTTACCTTTTGCGACAACTTTAAGACCGTGATACTTAACAATTCCATTCTCTTTAGCCTTAATAAATGAACGCTCGGCAATCCTGGAAGCTGTCCCTCCAATATGAAAAGTTCTCATAGTAAGTTGAGTGCCTGGCTCTCCTATTGACTGAGCAGCAATGACTCCTACTGCTTCTCCAATCTCTACCATTTTACCTGTAGCTAAATTCCTTCCATAACATTTCCTGCATACTCCCCTTTCTGATTCACAGGTAAGTACACTTCTAATTCTTATTTTTTCAATGCCTAACTTTTCTATTTTCTCTGCCTTCTCCTCTATGATCTCCTCTCCTGCTTTCACAATTATCTCATCACTTACGATATCTACAATATTATCTAAAGCCACTCGACCTATTATTCTTTCTTTTAAAGAAACAACTACCTCATCACCCTCTACAATTTCAGAAACAGTAATTCCATTAACTGTCCCGCAATCATCTTCAATAACAATTACTTCTTGAGCAACATCAACGAGTCTTCTTGTAAGATATCCTGCGTCAGCAGTTTTTAAAGCTGTATCCGCAAGTCCTTTTCTTGCTCCATGAGTAGAAATAAAATATTCTAACACACTTAACCCTTCCCGAAAATTAGAGATAATAGGAGTTTCAATGATTTCTCCAGAAGGTTTTGCCATAAGACCACGCATCCCTGCTAATTGCCTCATCTGAAGACGGGAGCCTCGCGCTCCTGAATCAGCCATCATAAAAATGGGATTAAAGGAATCAAGATTTTTAAACACGTAATCCGATACTCTATCAGTAGTACGTGTCCAGATATCTATAATTTTATTATGACGCTCTCTTTCTGTAATAATCCCTCTTCTATATTGCTCTTCCACCTTGGCTAATTCGTTATTTGCTTCTTTAATACAATCGCTTTTCTGCGAAGGAATCCTTAAATCCTCCATTCCAATACTTATCCCTCCGCGTGTAGCATATTCAAATCCTAAATCTTTTAAATTATCTAAAAGTACTATTGTAGCATGATGGCCAAATTTCTTATAACAAGTACTTACGATATCAGAAATTTTCTTCTTATTAAGCATTTCATTTACAAAATCAAATCCAGGGGGTAAAATCTGATTGAAAATTATCCTTCCTACTGTGGTCTCTACTATTTTTACTTCATTACCTTCTTTAATCCTTAACTTTACTTTAGCATGTAAATCTACCTCTTCGTCCTGATAAGCAGTAATGGTCTCAGAAGGATCAGAAAAAACAATTCCTTCTCCTTTTGCCCCTTTTTTCTCTATACTTAAAAATCGACATCCCAAAATTATATCCTGACTAGGGGTAATAATAGGCCTTCCGTCAGCAGGGGAAAAAATATTGTTAGCTGCTAACATCATCAACTTAGCTTCTGCTTGCGCTTCTAAAGATAAAGGAACATGCACTGCCATCTGGTCCCCATCAAAGTCAGCATTAAAAGGAGCGCATACCAGAGGATGAAGCTTTATTGCTTTGCCCTCTACAAGAATAGGATAAAAAGCCTGGATACCTAAACGGTGTAAAGTAGGAGCGCGATTGAGTAATACAGGGTGTCCCTCTATAACTTCCTCTAAAATATCCCATACTTCAACTCTTGCCCGTTCTACCATTCTTCGTGCTCCTCTTATAGTATGAACGAAGCCACGCTCTCTTAATTTTCTTATAATAAATGGTTCAAAAAGTTCTAAAGCCATCTGTTTAGGAATACCACACTCGTATAATTTAAGCTGAGGTCCCACTACAATAACACTTCTGCCAGAATAATCCACCCGTTTACCCAAAAGATTCTGACGGAATCTACCTTGTTTACCTTTCAGCATATCAGATAAGCTCTTAAGAGGTCTATTTTGAGGTCCCATTACAGGACGACCGTGTCGTCCATTTTCTAATAAAGCATCAACAGCTTCTTGAAGCATTCTTTTTTCATTACGAATAATTACTTCAGGAGCCCCTAAACTCATTAATTTCTTAAGACGGTTATTTCTATTAATAACTCGACGATAAAGATCGTTTAAATCACTAGAAGCAAATCTTCCTCCTTCCAGAGGTACTAAAGGACGTAAGTCAGGAGGAATAACAGGAAGAGCAGTTAATACCATCCACTCAGGTTTATTTTGTGAACGACGAAAATCCTCTACAATCTTAAGACGTTTAAGAAGTCTTTTGGCAGTAGCAGAGGTCTTTACAGAAGATAACTCTTTGCGAATACCTCTGCTAATTTTGTCCAACTCCACTTCTTTCAATAAATACAATATTGCTTCTGCTCCTATTTTTACCTTAATATTATTTTTATACTCCTTTATAACATTTTGATATTCCTCTTCAGTAAGAAGCTGTTTCTTCTTTAAAGAACTCTCACCAGAATCCACTACTATATGCTGTTCATAATAGATAACCTTTTCTAAATCCCGTAAACTCATATCTAAAATAGCACCTAACCGTGAGGGAATAACTTTAAAAAACCAAATATGAGTTACGGGTGCAGCTAACTCAATGTGCCCCATGCGTTGACGTCGTGCTGAAGAATGGATAATCTCTACACCACAACGGTCACATTTGGAACCTTTATATTTAATCCCTTTTAACTTCCCGCAGTGGCACTCCCAATCTCTTACTGGGCCAAATATCTTCTCGCAGAAAAGACCATCTTTTTCTGGCTTAAGTGTCCGATAGTTAAGGGTCTCTGCTTTCTTTACTTCTCCATATGACCATGATTTTATAACTTGGGGAGAAGCAAGACGAATACTTATCCTATCAAAAAAACTTACTTCCTTAATCATAGTTTTGACTCCCTTTCTGCTTTTAAATCAAGGCACAACCCTTGTAATTCTCTCATTAAGACATTAAACGATTCTGGCACTGAAGGATTAAAACGCTGTTCTCCTCTCACAATAGCTTCATAAATTCTAGTCCTACCTTCTACATCATCACTTTTTACAGTAAGAATTTCCTGCAAAGTAAAAGCAGCACCATAGGCTTCTAGTGCCCACACTTCCATCTCTCCAAAGCGTTGACCACCAAATTGAGCCTTTCCTCCCAAAGGTTGCTGAGTTATAAGAGAATAAGGACCAATTGCACGGGCATGAATCTTATCCTCTACCATATGAATTAACTTCATCACATACATTTTCCCTACGGTAACTTTCTGATCAAAAGGTTTACCTGTATAACCATCATAGAGAGTAACTTTTCCATCACTAGGAAGATTTGCTTCTCTTAATAATTCCCTAATCTTCTCCTCTTTTACGCCATCAAAAACAGGACTCATAATTTTTATCCCCAGCCTATCTGCTGCCCATCCTAAATGGGTCTCTAGAAGTTGACCAACATTCATTCTCGAAGGCACACCTAAAGGGTTAAGAATAATATCAACAGGGGTTCCATCTTCAAGATAAGGCATATCTTCCTCAGGAAGAATTTTACCTATAACTCCCTTATTACCATGTCTTCCCGACAATTTATCTCCTTCAGCAACCTTTCTTTTCATTGCTACAAACACAACTACTCTTTTTAAAACTCCTATAGGAAGCTCATCTCCTTTTTTTATCTTGGCGATTTCCAACTCCTTCTCCATCTGTAATTCCTGTAATCTTTCCTCATAAATATTTACAACATCTCTTGCCTCTTCATTATCTTCGATATCCTTAGAATTAATCCTTGACTCGCTTTTACCTAAAACTGCGGCTAAACGTTTAATCTTCTCCTTTTCCATAATCTTGATTTCTTCTTCGTAATACTTTTCTACTTCCTTTAACCTCTTAAGCTCGTTAGTCTTTTCTTTCTTAGATTTTCTTCCCCTATCTTTCCGCTGAAAAATATCAACGTGAATAACTACCCCATTAACACCCGGAGGAACCCTTAAAGAAGTATCCTTGACTTCCGCTGCTTTTTCTCCAAAGATAGCCCTTAACAATCTCTCTTCGGGCGACAATTCTTTTTCTGTTTTAGGAGTAACTCTTCCTACAAGAATATCGTCAGGCATAACCTCAGCTCCGATACGCACAATTCCATTCTCATCTAAATTCTTAAGTGCTTCCTCGCTAACATTAGGAATATCACGTGTTATTTCTTCATTCCCCAGACGTGTCTCGCGTGACTCTATCTCAAACCTCTCAATATGCACAGAAGTCAAAACATCGTCTTTTACTAAACGCTCACTGATAACGATAGCATCTTCAAAGTTGTATCCTCTCCAAGGTAAAAATGCCACAAGAAGATTTTTACCCAAAGCAAATTCTCCATTCTTGGTAGCAACTCCATCAGCAATTATCTCCCCTTTTCTTACATAATCTCCTTTCTTTACTAAGGGTCGCTGATTAATACAGGTATCCGCATTGGAACGATAAAACTTCTTCAGCCTGTATGTAATAGTTCCTATCTTAATGTGTAAACTATCCACCTCAGTAACATGACCTGAATTTTTGGCAATAACTACTGCTCCACTATCTCTTGCTACTTTCTCCTCTAAACCAGTAGCTACTAAAGGTTCCTCTGTAAAAAGCAAAGGCACGCCCTGACGTTGCATATTAGAACCCATAAGTGCACGGTTAGCATCATCATGCTCTAAGAAAGGAATAAGAGAAGCAGATACAGAAACAATCTGATGAGGAGCAACATCCGTATATTCTATTCTTTTGGGGCTTACTTTGGGAAATTTACCTTTATGCCGACAATAAATCCAGGTATCTTTAATTCTTCCTTTCTCGTCTATATTAGGTGTAACCTGGGCAATCATCCTGTTCTCTTCCTCATCAGCAGTTAAATATTCTATCCTGTCTAAAACTATACCTTTTTCTACTTTTCTGTAAGGAGTAATAAGAAATCCTAAAGAATTTACTTTTGCATAAGTAGTAAGACTCGATAAAAGACCGATGTTTGGACCTTCAGGTGTTTCAATGGGGCAAATCCTTCCATAGTGAGAAGGGTGAACATCTCTTACTTCAAATCCTGCACGTTCACGGGATAACCCTCCTGGTCCCATTGCGGAAAGACGGCGCTTATGAGTAACTTCTGCTAAAGGATTAGTCTGATCCATAAATTGAGAAAGGGGACTACGAGCAAAGAAATCATTGATCTGGGAAGAAAAAGCACGCGAATTAATAAGATGTTGTATAGAAAAATCATTATTGGAAATAAGAGAACATCTTTCTAAAAAAGTTCTCTCTACTCTAAGAAGCCCTACCCTTACTTGATGCTGAAGCATTTCTCCAATGAGTTTCACACGACGGTTGCTTAAATGATCAATATCATCGATATCTCTTTCTCCGTTCTTTACTTTTAAAAGATTCTTTATTACCTCTATAACAGTCTCAAGATCCAACACCCGCTTGTTTAAAGAAGCATCTAAAGAAAGTTTTTTGTTAAGCATATATCTTCCTACGCGCGCTAAATCGTATCTTTTACTGTCACGAAACATCCTATGAAATACCTCTTTTGCCGCTTCCAAAGTAACAGGTTCAGTGGGACGCATTTTCTTGTAGAAATCTAAAAACGCTTCTTCCCTGCTAGTGGTAACATCTTTCTTTACAGTATTAACAACCTCAGGATAAGGTTTATCTGAGAAACAATTATATATTTCATCACTAGCAGAAAGCCCGAACATACGTAAAATTTGAGTAGCAGGAAATGTTTTACGCCTATCTACAACTGCTGTAATAACATCATTTATATCACATCTAAATTCAAGCCAATAACCACGATAAGGAATGATACGAGCATAATATATCCTTTTACCAGTGGGATGAACCTCCTCTTCAAAAAAAACTCCCGGAGAACGTTGAAGTTGACTTACTACCACCCGCTCATCTCCATTAATAATAAAAGAAGCTACATCAGTAATAAGAGGTATATCTCCTAAATAGATTTCTTGCTCTCTGATTGATTTGGCATCTTCTGTTAATCTTAATCTGACCCTTAAAGGGGCAGCATAGGTCTGGGACCGACGCTTACACTCCTCTATTCCATAACGTGGTCTACTTAAACTGTAACTTATAAACTCCAAATTAAATCTGCCGTCAGGGCTAATCATAGGAAATACTTCTTTAAAAATCTCCTGTAGTCCTACATTCTTCCGTCTCTCTGGCAAAATGTCTGCTTGAAGAAACTCGCAAAATGAACGAAGTTGATGCTCCAAAAAATGAGGCATAGAAATACTACATTTTATTTGAGAAAAGGACTTTCTTTTGACCCACCTCATTTTTACTCCCTTTATTTTATTACTATAGAAATTTTTTCTCTTATTATTACTTAAGTTCCACCGTGGCTCCTGCTCCTTCCAATTTTTTCTTTATCTCTTCTGCTTCTTCTTTTGATACATTCTCTTTAACCGTCTTAGGAGCAGAGTCTACCAATGCCTTCGCTTCTTTTAAACCTAAATCAGTAATTGTCCTTATTTCTTTTATTACAGCAATCTTATTGCCTCCTACTGCAGAGAGAATAATATTAAAAGATGTTTTTTCCTCCTCCTCTTCTTGAACCGCTGCTGGCGCTGCTTGAGCAGTTACTACAGGAGCAGAGGCTTTTATGCCAAATTTCTCTTCACAAGCTTTTATTAACTCGGAAAGCTCTAAAACAGTCATCCCCTCTAACATTTTCAAAATATCCTCTACCTTAGACATAACTTACCTCCTTACCATTATATCTTTATGCTCTAATTTTACTTCCATTATTTATACCTTAGGGGCCTTTTTCTTTTTTATCCCTTCTATTATCCATGCAAATTCTAAAATAATATTGTTCAACATTCCTACAAATCCTACAAGAGGTGAAGCTATTCCCATTACTGCCTCACCTATAAGAACTTCTCGAGACGGTAATTTAGATATTGCCTCTAATTCTTTTTCTCCTAATCTATTACTATTTAAAAATGCTCCTTTTAAAATAAAACTTTCGTTTTCTTGAGAGAAATCAAAAAGTACCCTCGCTACTTTCACCAGATTCTGCTGATTCACAAAAAATAAAGCAGTAGACCCCTCAATAAATTGCTCAGCTTCTTTAATTTCTAATTTCTCAACAGCTCTTTTAATTAAAGAATTCTTGGAAATAAAAGCATAAGAACCTTCCTTCTTTAAGGAATTACGTAAGGCATTGAAATTAAAAGCAGATACTTTACTGAAACTTGCAAATATACAACCTTCAGAATTCTTCCAGTCCTCGATTATTTTTTCCACTATTTTTTCCCTGTAAAGCAAACCTACTTTTTTCATAAAGATACCTTCAGCTTTAAAGAAGGACTCATGGTTGTAGAAATATACATACTTTTTACAAGTTCTCCTTTTACTGCTTGTGGCTTAGCATTATTAAGCGCCTCTAGGAATGTTTCGATATTGTTTATTAAAAATTCCTGAGGAAAAGATATTTTTCCCACTCCTATAGCTAAACACCCAAACTTATCCATGCGAAACTCAACCTTCCCTGCCTTTGCTTCCTTTATTGCACTCTCTATATCCTCCGTCACAGTTCCTGTTTTAGGAGAAGGCATCAAACCGCGTGGTCCTAATATCTTCCCTAAACGACTTACTAAACGCATCATTTGAGGGGTAGATATACAAGAATCAAATTCTAACCAGCTTTCCTTCACAATCTTATCTATTAAATCCTGTCCTCCTACAAAATCTGCTCCTGCTTCTTTTGCCAACTTTTCCTTTTCTGGCTCACAGAAGACCAACACTTTAACTTCTTTACCTGTACCATAAGGTAAAACTACAAAGCTTCTTATCATCTGGTCAGATTTTTTGGGATCAGCATTTAACTTACAACTTATCTCCACTGTCTCATCAAATTTTACATGGGGTATACTTTTTAAAATATCTATGGCTTCCTTAAGCGAATATATCTTTTCTTTCTCTATGAGGGTACTTGCAGATTTATATCTTTTGCTTCTTCTCATTCCTTCACCTTTATCCCCATACTTTTTGCTGTCCCCTCTATTATCTTTACAGCTGAAGTTAAATCAATGGTATTTAAATCAGTCATTTTTTCTTTAGCGATCTGAGTAACTTGCTCTTTAGTAATTTCTCCAATAATCTCTTTTCCTGCTAACCCTGAGGCCTTTGCAAGATTAGCCGCCCTTTTAATAAGAACAGAAGCAGGAGGAGTCTTTATAATAAAATCAAAGCTTCTATCTTCATAAACATTAATAACGACAGGAAGAATTATCCCTTCCTTATTTTTTGTAGCATCATTAAAAGCCTTACAGAACTGCATGATATTAACTCCATGCTGTCCTAAAGCAGGACCTACAGGTGGTGCGGGATTAGCACTACCTGCAGGAATTTGAAGTTTAATAAAGACAACGGGCCTTTTCTTTTTTTTCTTCTTTGCCATATTACTCTACTATATTTTCTCTACTTGCCATAATTCTAATTCTACAGGCGTAGTTCTACCAAAAATAGTCACACTAACTTTTAGCTTCCCTTTTTGCAAATTCACTTCTTCTACCACTCCATTAAAATTCACAAAAGGACCTTCTATAACCCTTACATTCTCACCTTTCTCAAAACTAACTTTGGGAGGAGGATTAACTTTTGTCTCTTCTGATTTCATAAGAATTTTTTCTACCTCTTCCTCAGAAAGAGGCGTGGGTTTCCTTGCTGGTCCAATAAATGTAGCTATACCAGGAGTTTTCTTAACAAAAAGCCATGTTGTATCATTCAACTCCATATACACAAGAATATAACCCGGAAAAAACTTCCTCTCTAAAATCCTCTTTTTACCCAAACGCACTTCAGTAACCTGTTCTTTAGGGATTACTATTTTACCAATAAAATCCTGCATATTAAATGCCTGTATTCTTGCCTCTAAATTAGCTTTTGCTTTCTCTTCTGCCCCACTTAAAGTATGTAGTATATACCACTTTTTCATTGAATAATAAACTGCATTATTTTTGAAAAACAAAAATCTACCAAGGCAACATAAATAGTTAAAAAAATAGACGCCACAAGAACAATCGCTGTAGCAGCTACAAGCTCTTCTTTTGTTGACCAGGTAACTTTTTTGAGTTCTAAATGCACTTCCTTTAAGAAATTTTTTATAAAATGAGGGAAACCTATTATTTTTTTTATTACTCCCATTAATTTATAATTTTAAATTGTTTTTTTACTTTCAATAAGATTTGTAGAATTCTTACAGGTGAGGCAGGACTTGAACCTGCAACCCCCGGTTTTGGAGACCGGTGCTCTAGCCAAATTGAGCTACTCACCTTCTAAACCCTTTATGGCTTTGCCTCTTTATGCGAAGAATATTTACGGCAAAATTTACAAAACTTATTTATAGTAAACTTACCTGAATGTTTTCTTTTATTCTTGGTAGTATAATAATTTTTTCCTTTACAAACAGTACATTGTAAAGCAATCAATTCTCTCATAATCTCATAATAAGCTTTAAAGAGAAGAAAAATAATTTTCCTTTAAAAGGCTAAAAAAATCCCTTTCCACTTCTGGTGGTTTTTCTTTTATCTTTTTTATTCTTTAATTAGCCCACGACCGGAATTGAACCGGTGACCACCTCCTTACCAAGGAGGTGCTCTACCGTCTGAGCTACGTGGGCATGAAAAAAAATCATACTATAAAAATTTTTTTTGTCAAGAAAAAAATCTGCAAGGCCTTAAAATAACATAAATTGTAAAAAATAATAAGCCTATTAACAATACGATTAAACGATATCAATCAAATAGGTAACTCTTTTTTATGTAATAGGTTACTAATGTTTTCTCTATGTCTGATAAGAATAAATAAAAATATTAGAAAAGCAACTAATTTAAAATTATTCTCTAAGAAGAATAAAGAAAGGATAAAAAAAACAAAACTAGCCGATAATGAGGCTAAAGAAACAATACGAAAAATCATAAAAATAATCACCCACGCACCCAATCCTCCTAAAAGAGGAAAAAATAAAAGACGATACTTAAAGCATAAACCCGTTACCGCTCCTATACTTGTGGCTACGCCTTTTCCTCCTTTAAACTTAAGAAAAATGCTCCAGTTATGGCCAGCTATGGCACCAAAAGCAGTTAAAATATAAATAAATAAAGATGAAGAAGAGAATATAAAATAAAGCAAAACAATGGGCAATAAACCCTTTAAAAAGTCAAAAGCAAAAACTAACAATCCCCATTTTTTACCTACTACTCTGGCTACATTAGTCGCCCCAATATTGCCAGAACCACATTTACGGATATCAATCCTTTTTACCCCGTAAGCAAGAATAAACCCAAAAGGAATGCTTCCTAAAAGATAACTAATGATGGGGATAATTAATAACATTTATGCAACGTACCCCTCTAGTAATATAATCTATACCTGAAACAATTGTAAAAAATACCGCTATGCTCCAAATAAAAGACGAGAAACTAAAATCAACTAACACACTTAAAATAGTAAACATTTGAAAAAAAGTAGTTAATTTACCCCATATTGAAGGAAAAATAGGAACATCCAACTTAAGAAAGTTAAAAATCATAACTCCTGTAAGAATGATAAAATCCCTACTAACTACCACAAATACTACCCACCAGGGTATAGAAAATTTTAAAAAATAAAGGGAAATAAATGCGGTAAGTAAAAGTAACTTATCTGCTAAAGGGTCAATTACTTTGCCGATGCTTGATTTTTCTTTTTTTATTCTTGCCACCAGGCCATCTAAAAAATCTGTAATAATAGCTATAATAAATATTCCCAAAGCAACATCTTTAAAATAAGTATCACCAAAACGTCTATAAGTAATAAGGGAAGAAACAAAAAAAGGTATCAGTAGTATTCTTAAAATAGAAACTTTATCAGCAAAACTCATAATTTCTATTTACTATTTACTATTCTATTATACCTATTCTTCTCGGTGGCCACCAGATAAAAATTGCCTTCCCCACAATATCTTTTTCATCTACAAACCCCCAAAACCTACTATCCAAGGAATTATTGGAATTATCACCCAAAAAGAAGTATTTTCCCTTAGGAACGGCAATTTCTTTTTCTCCATACTCACCCCCATTAGTATAATAATTCTTGGCAATTAAGGGGTCAATAACAATCTTACCATTTACTTTGATATTACCATCTTCTATCTTAATATGTTCTCCTCCTAAACCAATTAATCTTTTAATAAAAACTTTCCTCTTCAAGAAAAACTTATTCTTTTCTTGAGGAGGAACAAACACAACTACATCTGCTCGCTTAGGCTTTCTTAACCCGGGAAGGCGCCAATCTGTGAAAGGAACTTTCGCTCCATAGACAAGTTTACTTACAAAAATCTTATCTCCTGGCATCAAAGTGGGAATCATCGAACCTGTGGGTATTTTATAAATCTGGAAAAAAAAAGTTCTTACAAATATTGCCAAAGAAGCAGCAACAACTATTGCTTCTATCCACTCTCTTATAGCGCTCTTTTCCCTCATCTTATCTTTCCCAACCATATTAATTACATCTTAAAAACTTCTAAAAATGCCTGATGGGGTATTTGAATATTCCCCAATTGCTTCATCTTTTTCTTGCCCTTTTTCTGTCTTTCCCACAATTTTCGCTTTCGAGTTATATCACCCCCATAGCATTTCGCAGTAACATTTTTTCTTAAGGGAGGAATGCGACTAGAAGCGATAATCTTTGAACCGTAGGCAGCTTGGATGTTTACTTCAAACATCTGACGGGGAATAACTTCCTTTAATTTTTCTACAATAGCTTTAGCCTTATAATTACTTTTTTCTTTGTTTACTAAAAAAGAAAAGGCCTCTATTTTTTTCTTATTGAATAAAATATCTATCTTTATTATCTCCGCTTTTTTATATCCTATAAATTCATAGTCCAGTGAGGCATAGCCACGACTTATTGACTTGAGTTTATCATAAAAATCAACAATCACTTCTGCTAAAGGTAACTCAAAAACTATACATAATCTATCCTTTCCCAGATAATCCATTTTTACAAATTTCCCCCTTCGTGCTTTAGAAATTTCACAGATAGGTTCCATATATTCTAAAGGAGAAATAATAGTAGCTTTAACGAAAGGCTCCATAACCTCTTCAATCTGTGTAGAATCGGGAAACTGATGGGGACTACCAACATCAATAACTACTCTATTTTTCTTCATAACTTTATAAAGCACAGTAGGTGAAGTAAGAATCAAATCTAAATTATATTCTCTCTCTAATCTTTCCTGAACAACCTCCATATGAAGAAGTCCTAAAAATCCACATCTAAATCCATACCCCAGTGAACCTAAACTATCTAGTTCATATATAAAGGAAGGGTCGGATAGTTTCATCTTTTCTATAGCTTCTCTTAACAAGTCATACTCTCGGGGAGAGATAGGGAAAATACCGCAAAAAACCATAGGAGGTATACTTTTATATCCACTAAAAGGTGAAGATGCAGGGTTAAGAAAAGAAGTTAATGTATCGCCGATATCTATCTCTTGAGGATTTTTTATATTACAAAAAATATAACCCACCTCTCCACATACAAGCTCTTTTTTCTTTTGAGAAGAAAGAACAAAAATACCTAACTCCTCTATTTTGTATTTCTTTTTAGTATTCATAAATAATACTTCATCTCCTGAAGAAATTTTGCCATCAAAAATTCTCACAAAAAGAATTATTCCCCGATAAGGGTCAAAACTTGTATCAAAAAGTATCGCCTTAAAAGGTCTCTCAATATCACCACTGGGAGGGGGTATCTCTTTTATAATTCTTTCTATCACCTTCTTAACACCTTTACCTTCTTTAGCAGAGATAAGGGAAACCTCCTCTCTTTTAAAACCAAAGATATCAATAAGCTGGTTAACTGTCCTTTCTATATCCGCATTGGGTAAATCAATCTTATTAACTACAGGTAATATCTTTAAATTATTCTCTAAGGCAAGATAAAAATTAGCTACGGTTTGTGCCTCTACACCTTGAGAAGCATCAACCAAAAGAATTGCTCCATCTGAAGCCTTAAGTGATTTAGCAACTTCATAAGTAAAGTCTACATGTCCTGGTGTATCTATCAAATTAAGAATATAGGTCTTTTCTTTTAATGTGTAATTTATACTTACTGCTTTGGCTTTAATAGTTATGCCTCGTTCTCTCTCTAACTCCATTCTATCAAGAATCTGACTGCGCATGGTACGTTCATCTACAGCGCCACATTCTTCCAGGAATCTATCGGCTAAAGTTGATTTCCCGTGATCAATATGAGCAATTATGCAAAAATTTCTTATTAAATTCTTATCTATCATTTTCTTATATAGGAAAGTAAAGTATCCAATACTTCTTCTATGTTTAAAGAAGTAGTATCCACATAAACAGCATCGTCTGCTTTCTTAAGCGCACCGAATTCTCTTTTTAAATCAGCACTATCACGTTTTAATATCTGTCTCTTTACATCTTCATAGCTAAGAAAATATCCCTTTTCCTTCAAATACTCTTGGCGCCTTTTTGTTCTCTCATCAATATCTGCATCGAGATAAAATTTATATTCCGCATTAGGAAAAACTACAGTAGTAGTGTCTCTACCTTCTACTACAACATCTTTATTATCTACGAGCCTCCTTTGAAGAGATACCATTTCTTCTCTCACCTTTTTAAAAGAAACAGGTAAAGATATGGTTTTGTCAACTTCAGGGCTTCTTATTTTATCTGTCACATCTTCCCCTTCAAGAAAAACTCTATCTCCCTCAAATCTTATTTTCATTGCCAATACTAACTCCACAAGACTCTTCTCATTGCTTAAATCGACTTTTTCTTGAAGGGCCTTTAAGGTAAGAACACGATAGGTAGCACCAGTATCTAAATATAATATGTTTAATCTCTGTGCTAAAAATTTAGCAATGGTTGTTTTTCCTGAACCTGCAGGACCATCTATGGCAATAACCATTATTAAATACAAATATGTTTTTTATTCGCCATTCTAATCAATTTAAGAATACCTTTTGTATCGCTGTTCTTTATTGCTTTTCTAAAACTCTCCAGTACTTTTATATAACGGTCTATCTGTTTTATAACATTTCTATTATTAGAGAGGAATACATCATGCCATATTTGAGGAGATGAGGCAGATATCCGCGTAACGTCACGAAAGCTTCCCGAAGAAAAAACAAAATATTTCTTAGGAACAGCACAAGAAAGAGCATAAGAAACAACATGGGGAAGATGAGAAACATAAGAAAGCACTTTGTCGTGTAAAGAAGGACTCATAAAATATACCTTACATCCCAACTTTTCCCAGAACCTCTTAACAAAAGGTGTTGCTTTATTAAGAGAAGTAATAATACACACTGAACCTTTATAAATCTCCCCATAAGCATTCTGGGGCCCACATCTATTACTGCCACATAAAGGATGACACCCCACAAAATTTACATATTTAGGTAGATATTTCTTTGCCATCTTTTCTATTGTAAATTTTGTACTGCCTAAATCAATCACTATGCTTTCCTTTTCAAGGAAAGGAGCAATTCTTTTAAAATAATCAATGATTGTTAAAACAGGCGTTGCTAAAATAATCATATTACTTCCCTTAAGCAAATCATTTAAATCTACTGATACTTCATCTACCAATTTTAGCTTATTAAGTTTCCTATAGGATTTTTCTGAACGCGCATATCCCCATACAGAAACATTTGGGTAAACCTTTTTGATAGCTAATGCTAAAGAACCTCCCATCAACCCTACACCTATTATGCTTATTTTCTCTAATCTTACCTTCATAAACTACGATTTACATATTCCGCTAGCTTCTTAAGCTCTTTCATTAAGCTAACAAATTTCTCAGGAATAAGCTGTTGGGGACCGTCACTTAGAGCTTCTTCAGGATTAGGGTGAACCTCAATAAGCAACCCATCAGCTCCACAGGCCACAGCAGCTTTACTTAAAGGTAATACCAAATTCCATCTTCCTGTAGCATGAGAAGGGTCAACAATAATAGGAAGATGTGAAAGATTCTTAATAATAGGAACAGCACTTAAATCAAGTGTATTCCGTGTATAATCTTCAAATGTTCGAATGCCTCGCTCGCAAAGAATTACATTAAAGTTTCCTCCCGAAAGAATATATTCTGCGCTCATTAATAATTCTTTTATCGTCGCACTTAAACCTCTTTTTAAAATCACAGGTTTTTGAGTTTGCCCTACTTCTTTTAAAAGATTAAAGTTCTGCATATTCCTTGCTCCAATCTGAAAAATATCCACATATTTTGCCACAAGAGGAACATCGCGGGGGTCCATTACCTCACTTACTGTAGATATATCAAATTTCAAAGAAGCTTCCTTCAGCATCTTTAAACCGTCTTCTCCTAAACCCTGAAAGCTATAAGGAGAAGTACGGGGCTTAAAAGCACCTCCTCGCAAGACACTTGCTCCTGCATTCTTTACCTTCTTTGCTGCATCAAATAACTGTTCCTCTGATTCTATAGAACAAGGACCAGCAATCACTACGATATTCTTTCCTCCAAACACAACCTTACTATTTATTTTTATTAAAGAACGCTCCTTTTTAAACTCCTGAGAAACTAATTTATAGGGAGAAAGAACAGGCATAACTTTTTCTACTCCGCTAAAAACCTCAAATGGCTGAAGACGTACTACCTCCTCAGGCCCAATAACTCCCACTATTGTTCTTTCTACTCCTTTAGAAACCATTGTCTTAAGACCCAACTTGTGAACTTTATCAATAACATGCTGAACCTCTCTGTCAGTTGCTCCTTTCTTAAACACAATAATCATTATTTACCCCCTTATTATATGTTTTTTATATAGTCTCTCCTTTAAGATAATGCTTTAAGTACCGTATAAAAGCTATATTTTCTTTATGCGTTCCTATAGTAACCCTAAAAAAATTACTTAAACCCCAACCCCCCATTTCTCTAATAATAATACCCTTATTTAATAAATAGCGATAGAGAGCTTGAGTGTCTTTTTTAAAATTTATAAGAATGAAATTAGTAGCACTTTCTATATATTCTATATTTAATTCCTTTAAACAACGATAAAGAAATTTCTTTTCTTTATCTATATGATTTACTGTCTTCTCTAAAAAGCTTCTGTTTTTTAAAGCGGCTATTGCTGCTACTTGAGCAAATCTATTTACATTAAATGGCTCTCTTACTTTATTTAATATCTGAGCAATGGAAGAAGTAGTAATAGCATATCCTATTCGTAAGCCTGCAAGACCATAAGCCTTAGAAAATGTTCTCGTAATAATAATGTTTCCTCTCTCTTTTAAAAATTTTATGCTCTGGGGGAAATCTTTTTTTCTTGCAAATTCAAAATATGCCTCATCAAAAAATATGAGTATATGGGGAGGTATTTTGGACAAAAAATTTTCTATTTCTTTATGGGATAAATAAGTCCCGTGAGGGTTATCAGGATTGGCAATAAAAATAATACCTGTCTTCTTATCAATGCTTCTTGCTATACCATCTAAATCATAACGATAATTCTTGAACAAAACCCTCTTTGTCTTTAGACGGGAGACCTTAGCCTGAATCTCATATATAAGAAAAGTAGGGTATCCAACAATTACAGTAGTATCGTATTTACAGAATCCTCTTAAAGTCATAACAATAATTTCATCAGAGCCATTTCCAAAAACAAGCTGTTCTCCATTTACCTTCAACTTATGCGCTAATATTTTGCGCAAATAAAAACAATCTGCTTCGGGATAACGATTGATATTCGCTAATTCTTTTAAAACTGCCTTTTTTATATATAAAGGAGAGAAGGGATTCTCATTAGATGCCAGTTTATAAACCTTATCCAATTTAAGACTCCTTCTTAACTCCTCAATAGGCTTTCCTGGTTTATAAACCTTCAATTTTCTTATACTATCGTCTATAATCATCTATCTCTTTAGGATAAGAACCGAGTATTTTAAAGAAAGCACATTTTTTTTCCAATAGATCCAGAGCCTTCGCTACACGTTTATTACTCCTGTGTCCTTCAAAATCAACAAAGAAATAGTATTCCCATGGTCTTTTTTTAGAAGGTCGAGACTCAATCTTAGTAAGATTAATCCCATTCTTCTTGAAAGCATCTAAGGCATCATGGAGTGCTCCTACTTTATCTTTAATAGAAAAAAGGATAGAAGTTTTATCTTTATTACTTGGTAAACTATCGCTTTTAGAAATCACAAGAAAACGTGTAACATTAGAAGGTAAATCCTCTATATGGGTATTTATCTCTTTAAGGCCATAAAGAGAAGCAAGCATGTGACTGCCTATACAAGCAGAATTCTCATCTTTTTTTGCCATCTGAGCAGCTTTTGCTGTAGTAGAAGTAGGAATGAGCTGGGCCTTAGGATATTTATGAATTATCCATTGTCGGCACTGAGAAAAAACTTGTGGATTAGAATATATCTTTGTCAATCTCTTATTTTCAGAAACTCTTAAAAGGCTATGGGATATATTGAGAAATATCTCAGCACATATCTTCAGATTAGACTCTAAAAACATATCTAAAGTATAAGTTACTGCCCCTTCTATAGAATTCTCTATAGGAACAACTCCATAGTTAACGTCTTCCTTTTCCACATGCTCAAACACATCTTTTATACTATCACAGGAAAGAAATTTACTTCTGGCGCCGAATTTTCTTATTGCTGCTAAATGGGTAAATGTTCCCTGTGGCCCCAGATATCCAATATGAAGTGTAATACGGAGAGCCCTACACACAGAAAGAATCTCTCTATAAATTATCTCTAAGTCTTTATTATTGAGAGGTCCTTTATTTATCGCTTTTATCTTCCTTAAAATAAGGGCTTCTCTTTCAGGAGAAAATATACTTATGTTATTCTTTTTCTTAATGTGAGCTATCTGGGAAACTAACTCTGCACGCTCATTAAGAAGTCTAACTATTTCCTTATCTACTTTATCTATATTATGACGTAATTTTGTAAGAGGTTTCATTTATCTTTACCTCCAATTTATTCAAAACTTCTCGGCTACCTATATCAAACCATTTCCCCTTAAAGACATAACCATAAACATTAGTTTTTTTTATAAGCCAGGCAATATAATTACCACTAGCATCTTTATTCTTCTCTTCATCTATAAACTCATTAAAATATCTCAGTGACTCTTTAGGAAAAAAATATATACAAGTCGCTATTATACTAGTTGATGGCCTTTTTGGTTTCTCTACAAAAATTTTAATACATTTATTTTTATCTAAATTAACTACCCCAAAATTTCTTATAAGTTTCTTACTCTTAAATCTATAAAGTCCTACAGAAGGGTATGGTCTTTTTCCTATAGAAAATTTTACAAAACCTAAAAGACCCCAATCAAAAAGATTATCTGAACCTAAGATAAGCCAATCGTCCCCTTTTTTCTTCCTTAAAGCAAAACATATATCACCTATAGCCCCTAATCGCTGGCGAGGAGAAATAGTGCCATCATTTATAATTGTTAGAGGATATTTTATCTTTCTCTTCCACTCTATAAATCTTCCATAAAATCTATTGTTAGAAATGACAATAATCTCTTTAAGTTTAATACGCTGATTGAGAACAATTAACTTCTCTAATATATACTCTATAAGAGGCTTTCCTTTTATAGGAATTAAAGCTTTAGGGATATGTAAGGTCAAAGGGTAAAGTCTTGTACCATAACCAGCAGCTAAAATCAAACATCTCATAAGTTATTATCTTCCTATAATAGTATAGAAATCATCTTTTAAAATTTCTCTTAAAATATTTTGAAGATGCTTTTCCACCTCTTTTGGTGTAGATAATTTTATAACTGCATCTACTGTTTTTTGAGCATCAGAAAACTTTACCTTACTTATCAGTCTTTTTATTTTAGGTACTCGTGGAGGTGGTATGCTAAATTCATCCAATCCCATTCCTAAAAGCAAAAAAGCAAACATAGCCTCTCCTGCCATCTCTCCACACATCCCTACCCAAATATTATTACGGTGGGCAATAGATATAACATCTCTTATTAGACGCAATACTGCAGGATGCGCAGGTTCATAAAGATAAGCTACCTTCTCATTAGCCCTATCCACAGCAAGAGCATACTGAATTAAATCATTGGTTCCAATGCTAAAAAAATCACACTCTTTAGCCAATATGTCAGCAGTCAAAGCAGCTGAAGGAACCTCAATCATTACTCCTACAGATATATCCTCATCAAAGCTTTTCCCTTCTTTTTTAAGTGCTTCCTTACATTCTTGAAGAATAATTTTTGCTTTTCTCAACTCTTCTATACCGGAAATCATAGGAAACATTATTTTTATATTTTTTTCTGTCGAAGCTCTTAAGATTGCTCTCAATTGTGATTTAAATATCTCTGGTCGCGCCAAACAAAATCTTATTGCTCGCCACCCTAAAAAAGGAGTAAACTCTTGGGGGACCTCAGGTCGAGAGAGAAATTTATCTCCCCCTATATCAATGGTCCTTATGATAACAGGATTGGGTTTAATTTTTCTCGCTACATTATAATAAGCTTTAAACTGCTCTTCTTCAGAAGGCAAATGAGTCTTTCCTACAAAAATATATTCTGTCCTATATAATCCTACACCTTCTGCTCCAAAATGTTCTACTAAAGGAAGTTCCTCAGGAAACTCAATATTAGCAGAAATAACCAATCTTTTACCGTCGATTGTCTGAGGCTTAAGAGTTTTAGGCGCAAAAGTAACTTTTATTGTGCGACGTATCTGGGCAGACTTCTTTTGGTAAACTTTAATTGTCCTTTCTGTAGGATTTACAACAACAACCCCTTCAAAGCCATCCACAACAACTAATTCTCCTCCTTTTATATGCTGGGTTGCTACTTCTGTTCCTACTACTGCAGGAATACTTAAATTGCGTGCTAAAATTGCTGTATGAGATGTACTACCACCGATATCAGTAACAAAGCCAATGATTTTATCCTTCGGTAAACTGGCAGTATCTGCAGGTGACAAATCATGAGCTACTACAACAACTTTCTCTTTAAGTTCATGTATCTGAGGAAAATCTTTTTTGAGCAACTTTCTTAATACTCTTTTACCTATATCTTTTATATCTGCAGCTCTTTCTTTTAAATAATTGTCATCAATATTAGTCAAGATATCTATATATTTTTTTATACTCTGGGAAAAGGCATATTCAACATTTACTCTCTTTTTTATCTGCTGAATAACATCCTCTATCAATACTCTATCCTCAAGCACCAATAAGTGCGCTTCAAAAATCTTTGCCTCCAAGAATCCCAACTCATCAGATATTTTTTTCTGAAGATTAACAATCTCTTTCCGTGTAGCAATTAAAGCCTCCTCTAATCTGTATATCTCCCGAGATATCTCCTCATAGGAGATTCTCTTCTTAAGGATACAAAATTCATCGCCCCCCAAATAATAAACCTTTCCTACAGCGATACCACCTGAAGCTGCTATCCCTTTTAATTTAACCATTATTGCTCTCCAAAAATTTTTTCAGCTCTCTACCTGCTTCTTCAGCATCGTTCCCTTCAATAATTAAACGGATTCTCGTCCCTTTTGATACACCTAAACTTAACACAGCAATAATAGATTTTCCATCAACTACCTCACTGTCTTTTTCTATTTTCACTGAAGAATCAAATTTATTAGCTATCTGCACAAAAATCGCTGCGGGACGTGCATGTAACCCATGGAGATTACCTACAATAATTTCTTGTTCAAACCTTTCCATTTTCTTTTCCAGTTATTATAAATATTAATTATTACTTTAGCGGTCTTATGAGGATCGTGCCTTAAATAATCAGTCCTACTCACTAAACTATCTTCTATAACCATTATCCCCATTTTTTCCAGACGTTTCTTGTCAGGAATCACAGGGAATGATTTCTCTTTAGAATACCTTAAAAGTAAGTTATAGTCTAAGCGTCCGGAGTTAACCAAACAACAGTTAATAATTTTATTATCAGTATGTTTAAATAAAACTTCTATATGATCAGCAGCAGTAAATCCATCGGTCTCTCCATGCTGGGTCATAACATTACAAATATAAATCTTCAAAACATCTCTTCTAATAATCTCTTCTCTTATCTCTTTGATAAGAAGATTGGGCAATACACTCGTAAAAAGACTCCCCGGACCCAAAATAATAATCTCTGTCTCTTTTATAGCTTCTACTGCTTCAGGATTTGACTGAGTAGATGGGGGTATAAGATAAATCTTTTTAATAGGTTTTTCTACTTGGGAAATTTTATCTTCTCCTTCTTTAACTGAACCATCTAAATATTCTGCTCTTAATCTTACTCTATTAAGACTTGCAGGGATAACTCTTCCCCGTATAGCTAGAACCTTACTTGACTCTTCTACTGCTGCCTTAAAACTTCCTGTTACTTCTGTAAGGGCAGTTATAAAAATATTTCCAAAACTATGCCCTTTTATCCCTTCTCCCTCTTGGAAACGATACTGAAATAAATCCCGCATAAGTTGGGGAGCTTCTGCTAAAGAAACTAAACAGTTCCTTATGTCTCCGGGTGGTAAAATACCAAATTCCTCACGAAGCCTTCCCGAGGATCCCCCTTCATCTGCCACAGTTACAATAGCAGAGATATTGGAAGTATATTCTTTTAAACCCTCCAAAATTGTCGATAACCCTGTGCCTCCTCCTATTGCTACAATCTTAGGCCCCTTAGACAAGAATCTCTTTTCATAAATAATGTCTATTAGATCTTTTTCTTTATGGGGATAAATAGCCTCAAAAAAACTTTTAATAAGATAGGCTACGCCCCCTACAAGCAAAATAACTCCTATTATAAATATCCCTTTATATACAATTCTAAAAAGAAAATATGTATCTTTAGATAAATGAGAAGAAGAAATAAAAATAAAAAGTACCCCTGCTAAAAGTAAACTTATCCACCTTTTTATCTTCAAACCAGGATAAAACCACCGAATAAATTTTATAAATTTCTTCATCCCATCCCTCTATTTCAACAAATTATGCTGACGATTAACTAAATCAATGGCCTCCTCTTTAGTCTGAATATTCTTTAATTTCTGTACAAAAGACCTATCTCTTAAAATTTTTGCCAAGTGAGCTAATGTTTTTAGATGTAAACCTGCGTTTTTTTGATTAGAAAGTAAAAGGACAATAATATGAACGGGCTCTTCATCCAAAGAATCAAAATTAACTCCTTCCTTTGATATACCAACACAGATTATTATATCCTTTATGCAACTTAAGCGAGCATGCGGTAAGGCAATATATCCTCCAATAGCGGTAGACCCCATACTTTCTCTCTGCATTATTGCCTTAAGTATATTTTTTTTATCTTTTTTATTAATTCTTTTTCTCTTGGATAAATGTTCTAAGAGAAAAGAAATTATGTTTTTTTTACTTCTACCTTTTATATTAAGAATTATATCGTCAGGATGCAAATACTCCATAATATCGCTCCCCGTCTTTACTCCTTTTTCTTAAAATCTCATCTAAAAATATAAATCCTCTAGCAACAATACTTCCCTCTTTCAATTTAATTCTTGAAGTATATCAATCTAAATATCTTTCCTTAAATAACAGAAGAATCAATTTTTATAAAAAAGAATTTTTCTTTGGTCTATTAAAAAGTTTACCTTTTTATCGCTTGAGAGCGAGGGACGGGGCTTGAACCCGCAACCACCACGTTGGCAACGTGGTGCTCTTCCATTGAGCTACCCTCGCAAAAATAGCAGAATTCCTTAGAAGAATACATTTTTATAATTTTCTGCCGCGGGGGAGAGTTGAACTCCCACCCCCATAAAGGACATGGTCCTAAGCCATGCGCGTCTGCCCGTTCCGCCACCGCGGCACAGATGAACACTTTATTATCAAAAGAATTAAACCCTTTATTTACATCGGATTAAAAACTAAAGTTTTCTGTAAAAACTACTTTAAATTTTAACATTGGATTATTTAATACAGATCTATTTCTTAACTCTAAAAATATTCCCTTTCTATCTTGAATGGAGCACTTTTCTATCTTAATAATAATGCTATCTTTTAAATAACAAAATATCTACAAATTTATAATTTTTATTAAGGGTTACTAAATATGAGCCGCCCGAGGCTCGAACTCGGCACTCCCGGCTTAAAAGGCCGGTGCTCTACCTGATGAGCTAGCGGCTCTTAAAACTCTTTTAATTCTTTTTCTTTTTCCTTAAGAAGAGACTCTATTTCCTCAATGTACTTATCAGTAAGCTTCTGAAGTTCCTCCTCCCCTCTAAATCTATCGTCCTCAGATACTTTCTTGCTCTTTTCTAAACTTCTTATTTTTTCCTTTGCATCCCTTCTTATTGTCCTTATAGATATTTTCCCTTCCTCAGATATTTTCTTTGCTAATTTTATAAGCTCGCCTCTTCTTTCTTCTGAAAGAGGAGGGATAACTAAACGAATTACCTTTCCCTCAACAAGAGGAGCTATTCCTAAATCAGACTGAAAAATAGCACGTTCTATTTCTTTAACTGAATTAGGATCCCAAGGATTAATAACTATAAGCCTTGCTTCAGGCACACTAATAGTGGCAATATCTTTAAGAAGAGTAGGAGTACCATAATAATTAACCCTAATCCCCTCTACGATTTTAGGATTGGCTCTGCCAGAACGTAATTCTCCGAATTCTCTTTTTGTGGCTTCTATAGTTTTCTTCATTGAACTTTCTACTTCTTTAAGAAACTCTTTAATAACCATATTGCCTCCTACCTAACGAGTGTACCTGCCTCTTTTCCTAAAATAATATTCTTAAGGTTATTTTTCTTCATAAAATTAAACACAACTATAGGCAATTTGTTCTCCATGCATAAAGTTATTGCTGTAGAATCCATAATTTTAAGCTCTTTTTTTATAATATCCATATAACTAAGCTTTTTAAATAATCTTGCTTTTTTACTTTTAAGGGGATCTCCTGAATATATTCCCTCAACCTTTGTACCTTTAAGGAGAACATCAGCATTAATTTCAATGCTCCTTAAAGCGGCTGCTGTATCTGTAGTAAAATAGGGATTGCCTGTCCCCCCTACAAATATAACTACACGCTTCTTCTCTAAATGCCTAATAGCCCTTCTTCTTATATAGGGCTCTGCCACCTGATGCATCTGAATAGCTGTCATCACTCTTGTAGGTATTCCTTTATTTTCCAAGGCATTCTGCAAAGCTAATCCATTTAATACAGTAGCTAACATGCCCATATAATCTGCAACAGTACGTTCCATCTCAAATTCCTTTGAACGAGAAGCTCCTCGGAAAATATTTCCTCCTCCTACAACAATAGCCACTTCAACCTTAAGAGAAACAACTTCTTTAATCTGCTCTGCCAGATGGGCACACATCGAAGTATCAATACCATGAGGCTTTCTACCCAAGAATGCCTCTCCGCTTAATTTAAGAAGGATTCGTTTATATTTAGAGTGCATCTTCTAAAGAAAATCTCGCAAATCTTTTTATTACAATATTTTCCCCTGTTTTAGAAATTACCTCTCTTAAACAGTCCCCGACAGTTTTAGAATTATCCTTTACAAAAAGTTGCTCCATTAGGCAGTGTTCTTTTGTATATTCTTTAATATCAGAAATATTGCGCAGTTTTTCTTCAGGAATATCATCTTTAGATATATACTCGGGAGAACAAGCAGCAATATGTATAGCTAAATCCCTCACAAAGGATTTAAAAACATCTGTCTTAGCAACAAAATCTGTCTCGCAGTTCACCTCTACCAATACACCAAGATTTCCTCCAAAATGGATGTAAGAATCTATCAACCCTTGAGCAGTTTTACGACCTTTCTTTTTCTCTGTAATCTCTATGCCTCTTTTCTTAAGCAAACCAAGAGCAGTATCAAAGTCTCCCTTGCTTTCCTGCAAGGCTTTCTTACACTCCAATACGCCTAAAGAGGTCAACTCTCTTAATTTTTTAATCTTATCAAGATTGTTCATTGCACCTCCTTCTTAAGAAGTAGATTGTAAATTTTCTGTAGAAGTATTTTCTTCTGAATAACTATCACTTTCTTCAGTATCTTTATTATCTCCCTCAAAATAATTAGAATCAACGCTATCTTTCATTCCTTCTTTTATTGCTTCTACAAGGCAACGAGTAATGTAACTTACAGATTTTATAGCATCGTCATTTCCAGGAATGGGATAATCTATAACTTCAGGATCTGAATCAGTATCAATAAGGGCGACAATAGGAATATTAAGCTTACGTGCTTCTCTTACTGCAGTCACTTCTCTCTTAGGGTCAACAATATAAATGCATGCAGGTAAACTTTCTAAAGATACTACTCCCCGGTAATTCTTCTCCATCTTCTCTAACTCTCTGTTAATTCTGAGTAATTCCTTATTAGAAACCTTACCCAATTCACCCTTTTCCTTCTTCTCTCTAAGCTCAATATACTTATCAATCCTACTGCGTATAGTAGAAAAATTAGTAAGAAAACCCCCTATCCATCTCTCTACAATATAAGGCATCTGGCACGAGATAGCAAACTGCTCTATAACCTCTTTAAGCTGTCTCTTAGTAGCGACAAAAAGAATCTTTTTCCCTTCAGAAGCAATTTTCTTAAGAAAATCTTTGCTCTCTTCTATCTTCTGAGCAGTTTTCTCTAAGTCAATTATATATATATTCTTTTTTTTCCCAAAAATAAATTGCTTCATTTTGGGACTCCAATGTTTGCTCAAATGTCCAAAATGTACTCCATTCTCCAACAGGTCTCTTATAATTTCAGGTAAAACCATAAACCTCCTCTCTTTATTAACTTAGTTTATCTTTGGAAATAAAAGTATACCACAACTCTTTACACTTTCAACATATTATTACGTACATAAATTATCCAAAAAAACTAACTCCTATTGGAAGATTAAATAGTACTATACATTAAATTGTAACTGGTAAATCCTCTGATATACTTTCCCTAACTTAATAAGTTCCTTATGTGTGCCCTCTTCTACTATTTTTCCTTTCTCCATTACTATTATTTTTGTAGCATGTTGAACAGTAGAAAGTCGATGGGCAATTACAAAAACTGTCTTACCTTGCATAAGGTTATAAAGTGCTTCCTTAATAAGACGCTCTGACTCAGAGTCAAGATGGCTGGTGGCTTCATCCAAGATAAGAATTGGAGAATCTTTCAAAAAGGCACGGGCAATAGCTATCCTCTGCTTCTCTCCCCCGGAGAGTCTAAATCCCCTATCTCCCAGAACTGTATCAAATCCCTGAGGTAACTTTTGGATAAAATCATAAGCAAAAGCTTTCCTTGCCGCTGTAACTATCTCACTAAAAGATGACCCTTCTTTACCGTAAGCAATATTTTCCCGGACGGTATTGTTAAAAATCACCATCTCCTGGGAAACAACCGAAATTAAATTTCTTAAAGAGCGCAGAGTCAAATCCCTTAAGTCTAACCCATCAATTAAAACTTTGCCTCGGACAGGATCGTATAACCTCGGTATTAAACTAACCAATGTAGATTTTCCTGCTCCTGAGTGGCCTACTATAGCAATAATATTATTTTTATTTACTTTAAGATTGATATCTTTCAGAACAAAATCTTCACTTTTTCCGTACTTAAACCATACCCCTTCAAAAATTATACCATGCGTAAAATCATCTTTAAGCAATGCGTGTTCTTTCTCTATTACTGTGGGTTTCTCTTCAAGAATATCGTATATTCTTTTTGAAGCACCTAACGCCTGTTGAGTTATAGAATAGACACCAGATAATTTTTTAAATGGCCTTATCATAGACATAAGGGAACCTAAAAATAGACCAAATACTCCAAAAGAAATTTTGCCTGCTATAACGTCTCTGCCTGCCAGAAGAAGAATAAATACAGCTCCTACCGCCCCAATAAATTCTGTCAATGGAGAAAGCACTATCATTCTTTTAATAGACTTTAAAATAAACTTATAATACTGCTGATTAACATCTCTAAACCGATTATATTCGTAACTTTCTCTCCCAAATACCTTTACAATATATACTCCTTGAATTGTCTCTGCCAGCTGAGAATTAAGGTCAGCCATTTTTCTCTGAGTATATATGGAAAATTTTTTTATCCTTTTCCCCAATACTATCACAGGAAAAACAATCAAAGGGAATACTACAAAAGAAATCAACGCCATCTTCCAGTAGATATAAAAAACAAGAAAAGTAAAAAATGCTATCTGCATTGACTGATAAATAAGGTCCGTTAAAGCATAACTTATCGCCTGAGTTATAAGACTTACATCGTTAGTTATCCGGGAGATTAATTCGCCTGTTCTCTTTTTTCCATAAAAATCTAAAGATAACTCCTGAAATTTTCTATAAAGGGCATTCCTTACATCCCTTACACACCGCTGACCCACCATATTCATAAGATAATTTTGGAAAAAAAATACTACCCCTTTAAGAAAAAAAAGAATAACCAAAATAATAGCCATCATCTTTAATACATATATAGGCTCTAAAGAATTAAGTTTATCTATAATACGACTGACAAAATGAGGAACAGGGGTAGGAACAATAATTTTCTTGTTAGTAAGAACCCTATCACTTAAAGGTACTATCATCCCTAAAGACACCCCGTTAAAAATAGTAGAGATAAACATACAAAAAGAAGCAACCACCAAAATACCTATGTGATGCTTAACAAATCTTAATAATTTAAAATACTCTCGCATAACTTGCCTCTATAAATTTTACCTAATAGATGATAATAGATAGTGAGGATTTTACCACATTGATTGACTTTTAACAAGGTATTTGATAATATTGTTGTGTGAAGCTAAATGTAGGAATTATTGGTATAGGAAATATAGGAAGAATTCATTATCGTATCTATAACCAAATTAAAGAGATAGAAAAAATATACCTTGTAGATACAAATCCTGCAAGAAAAAGAGAATTTAAAGAAGAATTTCTTGTTAACTACAGAAATCTCTTAGGTAAAGTCAATTTAGTAAGTATTGCTACCCCCACTCTTTTCCATTATGAAATCGCCTCTTTCTTTTTAAAATATAGAATTCCTGTTCTTGTGGAGAAACCACTAACTAATACCGTAAAAGAAGCATCAAAACTTATTTTCCTTTCTCAACAGTACAAAACACTTCTTTTTGTAGGACATGTAGAAAGATACAATAATGCATACTTAGCGGTTAAAAAAATGGTAAAAGAGCCAAAATTTATCGAATGCCACCGTTTGAACCCCTATCCTCATCGGTCTTTAGATATAAGTGTAGTGCTGGATTTGATGATTCATGATGTTGATATTATTCTTGACCTTGTTAAAGATAAAGTAAAAAAAATAGAAGCAAAAGGCGTAAAGGTTCTTTCTTCTACAGAAGATATTGCTAATGCTCGTATTACTTTTAAGAAAGGATGTGTTGCTAACATAACTTCTTCTCGCATATCTCAGAAGAAAGAAAGAAAAATAAGAATATTTATGAAAAATTGTTACATTTCCTTAGACTATGCCCAGCAAAAGGTAGAAGTATATAAAAAGATTAGAGAAAAAATTATTGCTTCTACTCTTCGTATTAACAGAGAAGAACCATTAAAAAAAGAAATTCATGAATTTATAGAGTTAGTTAAAAAGAAACACTTCTCTACTCTCTATGCAAAGAAAGCAAAAGATGCTCTCTTGGTATCATTGAATATTCAAAAAGCAATAACATAAAGTCAAATGAAGAAAATAATTATTGTTGCAGGAGATAAATCAGGTGATATCTATGGAGCACTATTAAGCGAAAAATTAAAAAACAAATTTTCTTCCCTTAAGATTTATTCCTTAGGAGGAAATGCTCTTCGTCAATATTCTCATCAACTCATAAATCTTACATCTTATTCTGTCTCGGGTATATATGAAGCTTTAATAAAACTAAATAAATTTATAAACATATTCCAGAAAGCCCTCTGGTATATTGACGATATTAAACCTGACTTAATAATTCTTATTGATTTTCCTGATTTCAATCTAAGATTGGCAAAGAAACTTAATAAAAATTATCCTATCTTCTATTATGTAAGCCCTCAAGTATGGGCATGGAGAGAAAAAAGAATAGAAATTATTAGAAAATATATAGATAAAATGGTAGTTATCTTTAAGTTTGAGCAAGATTTCTATATTAAAAAAGGAATCAAAACGCTATATTTTGGGCATCCTCTCTTAGAAATAATTAGTCCTGCCAGTGAGTATAAAAGAAAAAATATTATTTCTTTCCTTCCCGGCTCACGTAAAAACGAAATAAAACATCATCTTCCTATTTTAAATAAAACCTACAAAATTCTAAAAGAAAAACTTAATGATTATCTTTTTAGAATAATAAAATCAGAAAATATTGAAGATAATTATTATAAAAAATATGCTCGTGGCCTTTCTTTAATCCCTCATTCTTACAAGGCATTAGGAGAATCAAAGTTTATAATTGCCTCTTCAGGAACAGCAACTATTGAAATGGCTATATTAGAAATCCCTCATTTAATAATCTATAAAATAAATCCTTTAAGCTGGTATCTCCTAAAGAAAATGGTCAAAACAAAATATATAGGGATGGTAAATATATTATCCTCTCATAGAATAGTAGAAGAACTTCTGCAAAAAGATATTAATCCTCAAAAAATAGCAGAAGTAACCCTTGAGTATATAAATAATAAGGATAAATATACCCTCATACAGAGAAAACTTAGAGAAGTAAAAGAGATATTAACGCCTTATGGAGCAACCGATAAATTCTCCAATTATATTGGAAAATATCTTAATATCATTTAGAAAATTTTATAAGGAAAGATTTTTATATCACAAAACAAGATAAAATTTTAAGCTATACAGAAAGCTGAGTGTTAAATCTTACCTATAAAAATAAGTATACTTGTAATCAAGAATATGCCAGAACTTATATAGCGAATAAACTTAGCGCTAATGATGTGACTTATAAAACTTCCTAAAACTAATGCTAAAATAGTAGAGATTAGAAAAGCTATCATTGCACCTAAGAAGATAGAAAATCTTCCTTGATTTCTTAATGAAAAAGAGAAAATTGCTAATTCTGTTTTATCAAATATCTCCGCAATAAATATTACCATAAAAGTATTAAGAAACACTTTTAGATCCATCGTCCTCCTTTCTTCTTCGGTTAATATAATTCAAAATGTGCAGGACTGCTGCTGGCGTTACTCCGCTAATTCTTAAAGCCTCCTCTAAACTTTCAGGTCTAAATTTTGACAATTTTTCTCTAATCTCGCAAGATAAAGATGGAATATAATTAAAATTAATATTAGAAGGTATTTTGATTTTCTTGAAATTATCAAAAAATTTTAAACTCTGCTCTTCTCTTTTAATAAACCCTTCGTATTTTATTATGATTTCCACTTCTCTTTTAGCTAAACTATCATCTAAATCAGAACCAATGTATTTTTTGAAATCATCATAAGAAGTCTGGGGCATCTTAAGAATTTCATAGATAGTCCTTTTTGTTCCTTTAAAAAAAATTTTTGTTGATTTTAACTTTTTTATCTCTTTATCTATCAATTGATGTTTTCTAATTATCATTTCATAATCCTTTCTGTCTATTAATCCCATACCGTAAGCATACTTTCCTAAACGCAAATCAGCATTGGATTCTCGCAGGGATAATCTTAACTCAGAACGAGAAGTAAACATCCGATAAGGTTCATCAACTCCTTTAGTAACAAGGTCATCAATTAAAACACCAATAAAACCCATATGTCTGGTAACAATAAACGGTTTCTTCTTCTGCAAGCTTAAACCAACATTTATCCCTGCAATAATCCCTTGCGCTGCCGCCTCCTCATACCCTGTGGTACCATTTACCTGGCCAGCAAAATACAATCCTTCAATAAGTTTAGATTCCAAAGTAGGATAAAGCTGGCACGGATCAATTAATCCATGTTCAATACCATATCCAGGTCGTACAATCCGTGCCTCTTCTAACCCCTCTATAGTATGAATAAATTTATACTGAACCCCTAAAGGAAGAGAGGTAGAAATGCCGTTGGGATAAACCTCTAATGATTCTCTACCTTCTGGCTCAATAAATACCTGATGCCTATCTTTGTCAGAAAACTTAACTACCTTATCCTCTAAAGAAGGACAATATCTAACGCCGCAAGATTTTATTTTCCCTGTATAAAGAGGGGAATATTTTAAATTGCGCATAATAACTCTATGTGTTTTAGGATTGGTATATGTTACATAACAACTTAACTGAGAGGAATTAATTTTATTATTGGATAAAGAAAAGGTCTCAACGTCCTCATCAGGAAGCTGTTCAATCATCTTTGAAAAATCTATTGTTCTTTTATCTAAACGTGCACAGGTACCTGTTTTAAAGTGTTTTGTCCTAAATCCCAACTTACAAATGGAAGTGAATAACATATCACTTGAAGGCTCATCTAATCTTCCTCCGGGAAAACTTTTCATTCCTATATGAATGATACCTCTAAGAAAGGTTCCTGCGCAAATAATAATCTTTTTTCCTAAAAAAACTTCGCCAAAGTTTGTTTCCACGCCATAAACTTTTTTATTCTTAGTTATTATATGGTCTATTTGACATTCTAAAATATGAATATTTTCTTTTTTTTCTAAATAATTTCTAGCTATACGAGGATAAACAAATCTATCTACTTGAGCCCGTGTAGCCCACACTGCCTTACCTTTACTTTTATTTAACCTTCTATAGCTAATAGCACAACTATCGGTTATCTTTCCTATAAGACCTCCCAGGGCATCTACTTCTCTTACCAGATGACCTTTGGAAACCCCTCCCACAGCAGGATTACAAGAAAGTTTACCTATAGCGTCTATGTCTAAAGTAGTTAAAAGGACTTTTGCGCCTAGTTTTGCTGCGGAAAAACTAGCCTCAATCCCTGCATGACCAGCCCCTACAACAATCACATCATATTTCATTCCACATTTGCTCTTATCCTTCTATATTTATATTATATTTTATTTATTATATTTTAAAATAGGAAATATGAAAATAAGTAAGATGATTTTTAACTACCTAATGTGGATAATTTAAAGATAGGAAGAAAAAGAGCTATAACAACTGTCCCAATTATTATTCCTAAAAGAACAATTATCAACGGCTCAAAAAGAGCAATAATCCGCTCCATCTTTGTGTTTAATTCCTGGCGATAGTGCCCAGACAATCTCTTAAATACCTCAGGCATATTACCTGTCTCTTCTCCTATTTTTGCTATTGCCGAAACCAAAGAGGGAAAAATTTCCATTCTTGCAAGTTCTGCAGAAAGATTCCTTCCTTTTTTTACATTATCTCTTATAAGAAAAATTACTTTCTCTAACACTACATTACCAATGCTTTTTCCAATAATTTCTAATGTATAAATAATAGGTACTCCGCTCTCTAGAAGAATATACATTGTAGAAGAAAACCTTTCCACACTAACAAGAATAACAAAATCATTTATCAAAGGTAGAATTAGCTTGGTTCTATCAATAAAATTTCTACCAAACTCTAGTTTTCTTAACTGGAAAAAAATAACGATAATGGCCAATAGAGAACCTACGAGAAGAAAAAAATGTTCATTAAAAAACCTGCTTATACCTATAAGGATGTTAGTAAGAAAAGGTAATTCAATATTAAACTGCTTAAAAATTGTAGTAAACCGAGGAAGAACAAATTTAAAAAACACAGTAACAGCAATGACACCAAAACTACATACTATTACAGGATAAATGAGAGCGCTTTTTATTTTCCTCTCAAATTCAATCCTCATTTCTAAATATTCTGCTAATTTTTCTAATACAAAAGGAAGATTACCTGAAGCCTCTCCTACTTCTATAATTCCTTTCCATAGAGAAGAAAAAATCCGGGGATATTTCTCTATTGACTCACTTAAAGAAAGTCCACTCCTTATATCTTCCTTTATTTTTTCCAGTATCCTAGAAAGACCTATGCTTTCTACTTCAACACTGATAACCTCTAAGCTCTTTAAGAGAGGAACGCCTGTAGAAAGAGCAACAGAAAGATTACGAGCAAAGTAACACATATCTAATGCCTTTATTCCTGCATGCCTTCTGCTTCTTTTTATAAAAGAAAATTTTTTACCCCCTCTCTTCTCTTCTTTTCTCAAGTCAATAATAGAAATGATAAATAAATTTTTCGCCCGCAGCCTATTAATAAGCTCTTTCTGGCTACTAGCATCTGCTACTTCCTTTATTGTCCTTCCGTCTTTTGTTTTGGCAACATACCTATATAGTGCCATTCTTTTAAATTTAATTAAAATATTAGTTAAACAGGAGTTAATATATAGCTACAGATAAAACTTCTTCTAAAGAAGTTAAACCTTCTTCCACTCTTCTTAGCCCGCTTTCTAATAAACTTAATGTCCCTTTCTTTTTAGCAATCTCTAGTATCTGTTTAGGGTTGAGATTTTTATATATAGCATCTCTAATCTCTTCATCTACAAAAATAACCTCTGCTATCACCGTCCTTCCCCTAAAACCTACAAAGTTACATTTTTTGCAACCGCGGGGTTTATAAATTAAGGAAGTATTCAGAGTGAAGTTGGCAGGAAGATTTATCTGCTTCACTTCATAAGGCTCTTTACAAAAAGGGCATAATTTTCTTACCAATCTTTGGGCAACAATTAAACGTAAAGAGGAAGCAACAAGATAATTTGGTATTCCCATATCTACCAATCTAACAATTGCTCCGCTGGCATTATTAGTATGTAATGTAGATAATACAAGATGCCCCGTAAGAGCAGCTCTTACACATATTTCTGCTGTCTCTAAATCTCTCACCTCTCCTACGAGAATAATATCAGGATCCTGCCTTAGAAAACTTCTTAAAACATTACCAAAAGTTAAACCTATCTCAGCTTTAACCTGGACTTGATTTATCCCATCCAAACGATACTCCACAGGATCCTCAATAGTAATTATATTACGAGAATTATCATTGAGTTCACTTAAAGATGCATAAAGAGTAGTTGATTTTCCGCTTCCTGTTGGACCTGTAAGAAAAACTAAACCATAAGAGAAAGATATCCCCTGTTTTATAAGACTAAGTTCCTGCGATAAAAAACCAAGTTTTTCTAATTCTAAAGGGACACGTGACCTATCAAGAATTCTAAGGACTATTTTTTCTCCATAAATTGTGGGAATAGTAGAAACTCGTAAATCAATAAGTCTATCTTCCATTTTAACCATAAACCCCCCATCCTGAGGGAGACGCTTCTCAGCAATATTCATTTTAGAAAGGATTTTTATTCGAGAAATTAAAGCCAACTGTAATGTTTTTGAGGGAGGAGGAATCTCATAAAGTACACCATCAATCCTATATCTCAAACTCAATTTATCACGCTGAGGCTCAATATGAATGTCAGAGGCATTTTCTTCTATAGCCTGTCTTATGATTAAATCCACTAATTTAACTACAGGTGCCTCTTCAGTTTTAGCAATAAGCTTATCTAAACTAAGCTCTATACCAGAATAATCCTCTACAATAGTAGTATCCTCTGTTTTTTTGTAGGAATCTTTTATTGCCTGCTGAAACGCTCTCTCTTTACCATAAAAATTCTCAATAGCCTCTATAATATCAGAACGCGTACTAATAACAGGGTTAATTTCATAACCTGTTAATTTTTTTAAGTTATCAATAAGAATCAAATCAAGGGGATCAAAAAGAGCAATAGTAAGAACATTAAGGTTGCGCGATAAAGGTAAAACTAAATTTTTTATGGCAAAATCATAAGGAATAATATTTTTTAACTCAGCATCATCGGTGGGTTTTAATCTTCCTGAAGATAAACTAATACGGGGAATAGCCAACTGTTTACTTAAGGCATAAACTATCTGCTCTTCATCTATATACCCTAACTTAATTAATAATTCTCCTAACCTTCCTCCTTCTTTTTTTTGAATAGAAACTGCTTCAGCAATCTGCTCTTCGGTAATCATCCCTTCTGCAAGAAGAATCTCTCCTAACCTCCTGTGAACTGCCATACTATTACCTCTTAGAAAAACTATCTAAAGCATCGGTAACTGCTTCTCTGCGAGAATAAAAACTCTGCTCTCTTAACTTATTCAACTTAGAAAAAGCAAAGCTATCCCCTTCATTTTCTATAATATGGGGTGTCAAAAATACAAGCAGTTCCCTTTCAGTATTATCCTTGTTTTTATATCTAAACATTGCCCCTAACAACGGTATATCACCTAAAAAGGGAACTTTTTCAAAAGTCTCTGTCTTATCTTGCCGAATAAGACCACCAATAAGAAGAGTCTGCCCATCTTTAAGGCGAACGATAGACTTTGTTCCTCTCTCCTCTGGGTCTTTTAAATTCCCTGTAGTTAGCCCTGAAATGCTTAAACCACTGTCTGTGGCTTCTCGATTGTACACCTCTACTACCATCGTAATTTCTTTTGTGGCAAGATTAATATGGGGAGTAACTCTTAACTTTGTGCCTAAGTATGCTCGCTCTACTTCCTGAGTAGTACCAGTATCAGAGGTAGTAGTGGTTACTCCTATGGCAGCATTGGTAGATAAATTAACTTCAGCAGTCTCATTAGACAATGTTAATATTTTTGGCCTCGCCAAAAAGCGTGTAGAGGTGTCTTTAGAAAAAAACTTAAGCATAGCACTTAAAGAAGTAAGGCTTAAAGTAGAAGGAGTAGCTGTATATTCAACCTCACTAGAGGAATGATTTTCTAAAAATCCTTTCCTAAAAGGAAACGGTGTACTAAAACTGCCTCCTGTAAGAGTCATAGTAAAACCATTCTCATAATTTATGCCCAACTGGTCTATTAAACGCTTGGAAACATCCAACATCTCCACTTCAATCATTACTCGAGGCTGTGGTTTATCCAACTGTTCAATTACCTTATCAATTATAACAAACTGGGAAGGAACATCTACTACTACTAAAGAATTAGTATAAGTATCTTCTATTACTTTGCCATTGTCAGTCAATACTTTTTCTATAACATCTTTTATATCTTTCTCTTTGCTAGTACTTTCTGTAGAAGTACTTGAAATCTCTCCACTCTCTCCTTCTGTTCCTTCTAAATTCAATAAATCATTTACTTCCTGTTGAAACCGAGAAGAAGCTAATCTAATATATTTTAAAGTGTATACTTTTGTCTTCAATTCTATTTTAGGCTTACCTATCTCTTTAACAACAAAAATCTTTGCCTGAGGGAAATAGTCATAACTAAGACCGTTGGCTTTAAAAATTATATCCATTGCCTCTTTTAAAGGAACATTATCAAGATAAAGAGTAATCTCTCTATCTTTTACTGCTTCTGTAGAAACAAAATTAAGTCCACTCTGCTGAGAGAGAGCCTTTAAAACTTCCATTAAAGGAGCTTTTTCTAAATCCATAGAGATATTATGTTTAATATCGGAAATAAGATACTCTCCATATATATTATCAATTTCATAGTCAAAACAAAATAAATTAAAAGGTAAGATAATAAATATCAATAATATTATAAATCTCATTTTTTCCCTCCTTTTATCTCTCATCTATATTTTTCCTCTATATTTTTTCCAATAGGCACTTCATACAAAACACCACTAAACATAAGAAAAATTCTCCCTTTATCTATCTTTACTATTTTAGCGTCTTTATTTTCTACAATATCTCCCTCTTTATAAAGATGTCCATCAATTATAGCATGTTTGAGATTATCGCTTAAAATTATACCTTCTACCTCCAAGTCTAAATATTGGGGTTTAACTTTTTGCTTCTTAATAAATTCCCTCTTTATAGGAGTAGGTTTTTTAAAAGGACGTTCCTTAACCTTCATTGTCTTCTTTTCAATCTTCCTGAAAGGAGGAGTAAAAAGGTCTCTTTTAAAACTTTCCTCCTCTGTTAATCCTACATAGGGCAGATATAAAAGCAGCCCTGTTCCTAAAGCTATTATATATACTCGCATATCTATTCTTTCAATATTACAACCACCTCTAAAAGATATTTATGGAACCCTCTTCTCTCTAAATATCTTATATCTACACACCCGGTTGATTCTAAGTTGCTAACAAACTTTCTCAAAGAATCATAATCCGTTTTAAGCTCAAGGATAAATCTTACCTTCTTATATTCCTTCCTATTCTCTAATTCTTTAGGAATAAGAGAATCAACAATAATTTTTCTCTTAGCAGCGTTATTCTCTATTACCTTCTTAAAATCAAAGATGTCTCCTTTAAATACTCTCTTTTTAAGATTATTAAACTCTTCCTCAATATTTGATAACGTATTAGCTAAAACTTTTTTTTCTTCAAATTCTTTTTTTTCTTTATCCAGCTTTCTATATTTCTGTATAAAACTTGAATGAATCTGCCGAGCTATAAAAACAAAAATTATACTGATAAGAAAAACTGCAATTATATTTTTATGCTTTATTAGTGAATCCATCTGCTTTCTATTTTAACTTCACAGAAAAGCTGAGAGAATCATACCCCTCTACTTTCTTTCTTTTAATAGAAATAATTTCCAGCTGAGAAAAATATGATTTAATAGTTTCATTATTTCTAAGGGAATAAATAAAATTATCCAATGACTTTGTCTCTTCTTCTTTAGAGGCAAGAAATACATAACCGGTAATAGATAAACTCAATCTCCCCTTATCTTTTCTCAAAGAAAAATCCTCAAGCCATAAACCTTGAGGGATAATATCAGGCATAATATCTAAAAAAGGAGTAATCTCTTTAACCTTTCCAAAAATATTTCTCAAATTTTCCATCTGGCTCTTTTTGCCTTTTATATACCTTTTAATCTCCTCTATTGACTTATCTTTTACACGAGGAGGAAGAACTATTTTTTTTACTTCCTTTCTTATACGGTAGCGCTTTACAGAAAGATTGTTATCTAACAAAGCATAAAAGAAGAAACAACCTAAAATACCAATCAATATTACTGCTCCTAAAAGTACATAATTAAAAGCAAGCAGTTCTGTTGTAACAATTTTTTCAACAGATAACTTCTGTTCACCATAAAAGGTAGGTTTAAATCGTGCAGGAAGGAAAAAAGAAGTTGCCACTGCATAAGCTTTGAGATGTCCCACATTTGCTTCTTTAATATTTAGAATATCCTCCGTAGTGACAAGTAAAGAATCTACATCTATCTCTTTTTTTATCGAAGAAAGGATATCTTGCGTATCCAAGTCTCCAATAATGAACAACTTATCTAAAGAATAATTTCTAAATTCTCTTCTAAAATACTGAATAGAAATTCTTACTTCATCTATTATTTTATCAACAGCATTCTCTTTCTCTTTTCCGTAACTACCTAAAAACCTATTAAATATGGGTAAATCATTATAAAAAAAAGTAATATAAGAGGCATCAGGAGAGAAATCAAGGATAATAAAATTATTTATCTTCTTTGCAATTTTTAGAGACCTCACCACTCTCATAAGCGCCACTGCAGAAGGTTCAATATTTAATATCCTTATATTGGCACCTTTAAGTAAGAAGAGATATCTTTCTAAAGTAATTTTCTTTATTCCTATAAAAGATAAATTTATTTTTTTATCTTTGGGAATCTTAACATAATCGTAATCCCAAACTAAATCCTCTATACTAAAAGGGATATATTTTTCTATTTCATACTTAATAGATGCCTCTACCTCTCTTTTACTCATTAGAGGCATATCAAAACAGCGGTAAATAAACTCCTTATCTTCTAAAGAAACAAACGCCTCATTATTCTTACCTCCTCCTACTTCTCTTACCACTTTATTTATTAAAGCCTCCCATAATACATCTCTTTTAACAACACCCTCTTTTACATCTTCCTCTAATGATGAAATATTAAGTTTTGTAAAAGCTACTAAGTTTTTATCTTCTAAACGTACACAAACAACGAAGCTCTCCCCTATATATATTCCCAGATATTCTTTACTCATTTATTTTTACTACAGTTTTTAAGCCATTTCTCTATTTCTCTACGGTCAAAACGCCATACCTTACCGATTTTTATCCCTGAAATTTTCTTCTGATGCAACCAATTATAAATGGTCTGTCTTCTAAGACCCAAATATTCTGCTAATTCACTAATACTCATTAATCGTACTGTTCTCGATTCTTTCATTTTTTATAATTTAAATACAATTATATTTAATTATTTTTATTTACTTATGTCAAGTATAATTTATTATAATTTGTTACTTTATTTCTATATATTGTGACATTTCTTTCCTTACACTATATGTTGTATAATCAAAGTTAAATGCGGTCTTAAAAGAGCGTTCTGCATAATAATTCTCCCCAATAATAAAATTAGAATATTCAATTACGCTTATAAGGACATTATTAAAAAGTTATATTTCTAAAATTGTTTGTAGAAAGGTATCTTGATAATGTAAGAAGGCAGGAATTCTAAAGATTATAATCTACCGTTACCTCTATTTTATCTGTATTATCTACTCCCCCTCCATGAACAACATTAATATTCACAGGTAAACCTAAGAAAGGATATCCTCTAATGCCACTGCCAATACGAAAAGCTGGTGTTCCCGAAGGGTCATTACCTTGCCTTAACTGGTCAAAAGCATACACCACACCTGCCATAGCTGCATAGTAAGCTCGTAACCTTCTAATTTTATGCTCTGCTATGCGTGCCTGTTGAGACATAACATAAAGAACAGCTAAGCAAAGAAAAACAATTGTAAGCATCACTCCTATTACCACAACAAGGACTACACCTTTTTTTCTACCGTAAACAGACTTTATAGTCATTATTTTCTTTTTTTAATATAATATGCCCTTCCCGAGCCAACCACCCTATGCTCATAAAAATAAGCTTTGGTGATTTATCAATCTTTTTTATAATATTCTTTAAAGAAGTTTCTTTTGACTTTTCTAATAAATCCCATATCTCTCCTGCAACAATCCCTATTTCTGTAATCATAATCTAATTTTACCATTAAATAGCCATAGATGTCCAGAATTTTTTAATAATCAATAAGCTTCATTCCCGAGAAATCGTGGCAATCCCTATCTTATCTATTCCTACGCGCTTACATATATCCCATATTCCCACTACTGCTCCTAAACTTGAATCTCTATCTGCCTTTATAAATATAGACTTGCAATCTGCCTTCTTTAGATACTGCTCCAGTTCAGAAGAAGTAAATATCTTCCCTTCTACGTATATAAGGTCCTCTGAAGAAATAGTAATCATAACTGTTTTTGTCCGCACAACTTCTGATACAGAAGATTTTGGTAATCTTATATTAATACCAGGAGAAACTACAAAATTAGAAGTGAGCATAAAAAAAATCAGTAATAAAAATACACAATCTATAAGAGGTGTAATCTCTAATTGTTTCAACCCTGCCTCAATATTTATATGCCTTTTAAATCTCATTTACTTTGCTCCTGAAGTAACTTCTAAGAGTTCTGTAGAAGCTCTTTCTGCCTCTAATACATACATATTAACCTTATGGACAAAATAATTATAGGCAAGATAACTAATAATGGCAATACATAATCCTGCTACGGTAGTAAGCAAAGCCTCCCATATCCCCCCAGCAATATCAGAAGGATTAATCATTCCTGCAGTAACAGCTTTCTGCTCAATGGCATAAAAACTCTTCACCAAACCCACAACTGTTCCCAAAAGTCCTATAAGAGGAGAAACATGTGCTAAGGTACTTAAAAAATTCAGATTTTTTTCTAACTTAGGTATTTCATACAAAGAAGAATTTTCCATTGCTTCTTTTATAACCCCTTTAGGATAGTTATAATGGTATATTCCTGCTTTAATAATATTGGTAAGATAATAAGGATTTTTCTCGCATAAGCTTATGGCTTCTTTTATATTCCCTTCAGAGAAACATTTCAAAATTTTTTCTATTATTTTTTGGCTATTATATTTTTTAAAACTCGCAAAAAATAAAAACCGTTCAATAATAATTGCTAAAGAGACTATTGAACAAGCCATCAACGGCCACATCAACCATCCCCCTTTGGCAATAAAGCCAAAACTCTTTAACATTAAATCAATCATTTTCCCTCCTAATTTTTAAATTTTAGCTTAATATGTACTTACCTTATAAGACTGCTTAACCTTTTTTCTGCAACTTTTGCCTCAGGGTAACCTGTGGAAATTATCTTATTATACATCCCCCTTGCCTTTTCAATATCATCTTTACGTTCATAGATACGTGCTAAACGGAAGTAAGCCTTAATTTTATCCTCTGTAGAATTGGAATTATAAACTACTTTATAATATTCTTCAATAGCTTCCTCTAATTTGTTAAGTTTCTCTAAACAAAACCCAAAAGCAAAATGGATACGTGGCGAGCTCTCACCTACTCTAATTATCTCTTTAAATATATTTTCTGCTTCGTCATATCTCTTCATTTCCTTTAAAAGAAAAGCCTCTTCTAAAAGAGCCTCTTTACTAAATTTATTTTTTGTTTTTGATATCTCTCTATAAATTTCTAAGGCTTCTTTACCTTTACCTTTAAAAATAAATATTTTCGCTATATACATCTGTGCTTCTTCTCTTAAAGATGTCTCTCTGAGTATATTAAAATAATACTGGGCTTTATCTAAGTATCCTTTATTAAAATAAAGAACTCCTAAGGAAAACATAGCTTCATCTTTAATTTCACTATTATTATACTCCTCTATTATGAGCTCATAAAAATATTCTGCTTTAGAAAAATCACTCTGAGCTTCATAAATTTTCCCCAGATACAAATAAACAAAAGGAATATTATCACTATAGGGAAACAAACGTAAAAATTTCCTTGCTTTTTTAATAACATTATTGAAATCAGAAAGTCCATAATACGCCTCAATCATTCCCAGAAGCGATAATTCCTCTAATCCTTTTTCTTTTCTTTTTAAAACCTCACTAAAAACTTCCACAGCTTTTCTATACAACCCACCCCCCAAAAGAGCCTCTCCATAAAGATAATACGATTGCCAAAATAATCTATGTCCTTGATAACACTTTGTAAATTTTAAAAAAGCATTTTGGGCCTCTCTAAAATCCTTTTTAGAAAGGTAAACAACTCCTGTATAATAAAGCACTTCTGGTATTAAGCTGGAAGAAGGAAAGTTGTTTTTTAATATAGAAAAATTAGAAAGAGCTTCTTCCCAGTTATGTTTCTCTATCATAATCATTCCTATCTGAAAATAAATATAATCACTATAAAGGCTATCGGGGTAATTCTCTAATATATTTTTATAATACCTTACTGCTTTATCTAACTTTCCTTTATTCTTATAGGAATTAGCTATTTGAATCTCTGAAGTTATTTTAATCATGAGATTATTGGTATTATGAGCGGTATGTTGAAAGGCTTGTATAGCTTTTTTAAAATCACCATCTTTTATATAACACCACCCCAGTCCATAATAAGCGTCATCAGCTATACTTTTATAATAATACTTATCGCAGTTATCAATAATATCCTTATAGATAGATAGAGCATCTTTTATCCGTCCCATACGGTAGAAAATCTCTGCTTTATATAAATAAGCTAAAGGAGTATACTCACTTTCAGAAAACTTCTCTAAGAATTTACTTAATTTATCTAAACTTAAGCTATATTCTTTCTTATTAAAGTAATATACTCCATATGAAAAAAGTTTATATTCTTCCAAATAAATATTTGAAAAATCTTTCTCTGCTTGAGTCAAATCTCCTTGGGCAAGAAAAGACAAGCCTCTTTTTTGATGAATTAAATCTTTTAGTTGCCTATCATCTGTTATACTAAGAGCAAAAGTATACTCTTCTATAGCTTTATTGTATTCATTATCTTTATAGTAACTTTCCGCACGATAAAAATGCATTTTATCCTGCAATTTTCCTGTGGGATTCTTATCTAAATATTGAGAGGTTAAAATATTTATCTCTTTATAATCATCGTATTTACGTAATAAGTATAACAGTCCTAAATAGGCATTCTCAACAATTTCATTCTCTCTACAACTATTAATAATTTCTTTTAAGATAACAAGAGCGTCTTTTCCTCTGCTATTTTTTAAATATAACTGTGCAAGTAAATATTTACTTTTCCATATAAAATAGGAATTAGGATAATCTTTTATAATTTTTTCTATATACTTAAAGGCTTTAGAATAATCTCCTAAAATATAATAAGTCTTTGACAGCCAATAATATGTTTCATCATAGACATTCTTATAGTCTTCCTTTCCCACAATAGAATTTAAAATTCTAATTGTATCTTTGTAATTACCTTGAAAATATAAAGACTTAGCTAAATAAAGCTCAGCTGAAGGCATTTTAAAAGAATCAGGGTAAGACTTTATAAAACTATTAAATAACTTTTCACTTTCTTTATAACGTCCTTCAGAATATACATCTACTGCTTTATAAAAAACATCATCCTCTCTGTCTAATGCAAAAATACGGAAAGAAAGAAAAGAAAAGAAAAATATTGCCTCAATAAAAATTATCCTACTTTTCATAAGAAACTTCTCTCAGTTTACTTTTAAGAAACTTTGCAGTATAAGACAATCTATTATTTATTATCTCTTCGGGCGAACCACAGGCAACCAAATACCCCCCCTCTTCTCCTCCTTCAGGTCCTAAATCTATTATATAATCAGCGCATTTTATTACATCCAAATTATGCTCTATCACTAAAACCGTATTGCCTCTATCTACTAATCTCTCTAAACATAAAAGTAGTTTTTTTACATCATCGAAATGAAGGCCTGTCGTGGGTTCATCAAGAATATAGAGGGTTTTACCTGTGGGACGTTTCCTTAACTGGGAAGCAAGCTTTATCCTCTGAGCCTCTCCCCCTGAAAGGGTAGTTGCTGGTTGTCCCAAAGTAATATAGCCTAAACCAACATCCTTTAAGGTCTGCAAGATGTTTTTAATGTGAGGAAAATTGTTAAAAAGAGAGAAAGCGCTATCTACATTCATATTTAAGACATCGGAAATAGAAAGCCCTTTAAATTTAACTTCAAGAGTCTGTTCGTTAAATCTTTTACCTTTACATACCTCACAGGGAACATACACATCGGGAAGAAAGTGCATCTCGATTTTTCTCTCCCCCTCCCCCCTACATGCCTCGCATCTTCCTCCTTTAACATTGAAACTAAATCTACTCGGCTTATATCCCCGCCTCCTTGCCTCATCAATTTTACTAAAAACCTGCCGAATATAAGTAAATACTCCTGTGTAAGTAGCAGGATTTGAACGGGGAGTCCTTCCAATGGGAGATTGGTCAACAATTACTACCTTATCAATTATTTCTATCCCTTCTATAGAAGTATGTAAACCAGGTTTCTCTCTCGCCTTATACAACCTCTTCGTTAATGCTTTATAAAGAATCTCATTAACAAGGGTAGATTTTCCTGAACCCGACACTCCTGTAACACACACAAACACCCCTAAAGGTATTTTAACATCTATATTCTTTAAATTATATTGAGATGCTCCTCTTATGAAAAGACAAGGTTTATCTCGATAAGAACGCCTGCGAAAAGAAAAAAATATTTTCTCCTCCTCCCTTAGATACTTTCCTGTCAAAGAAGACGAATTCTCTATTCCCTCTAAATTCCCCGAATAAACCACCCTTCCACCATAATCACCTGCCCCCGGTCCTAAATCTACAATCCAATCACTATTCTTGATAACATCTGCATCATGCTCAACAACAATAACCGTATTAGAGAGGTCACGCAGTTTTCTTAAAGTATAAATTAACTTTTTATTATCATAAGGATGAAGACCAATAGTAGGTTCGTCTAAGATATAAATTACACCACTAAGAGCAGAGCCAACCTGAGTTGCTAAACGGATACGCTGGGCTTCTCCCCCTGAAAGAGTAGAACTCAACCTATCCAAAGTCAAATAAGAAATACCTACATTAATACAAAAAGAAAGACGATTCTTTACCTCTTTAAGAATGTGCTCTGCTATCTTTTTTTCGTAAGCGTTAAGAGGAAATGAAGAAAAAAAATCAAAAGCTTCACCAATACTCATCCTTACAATATCCCAAATAGATTTATCGTGTATATATACAGAAAGACTTTCCTCACGAAGACGTTTTCCTTCACAAGAAGGACAGGGAAGACGAGACATAAATTTTGCTGTCTCTTCTTTAACATAAGCACTATCCGTATTCTTAAAAATACGCATTAAATGAGGAATCACACCTTCAAAGGGCTTACCCCATATCCATATATTCTTATCCCCAAAAATAATGAGTTTCTGTATTTTTTTAGGTAGTTTTCTAAAAGGGATATCCAAGCTAAAACCCACTTCTCTTGACAACTCTCTTAATAAAGAACGATAATAAAGAATGTAACCCCTGCTACCTCTCCTCCAAGGTTCAATCGCTCCTTCATTTAACGACTTATTTTTGTCAGGGATAACCAAATCAGGGTCAAACTCAAACTTAGTTCCTAATCCATTACAAGCAGGACACGCTCCATAGGGAGAATTAAAACTAAACATTCGGGGGGCAACCTCCTCTAAAGATATTCCACATCCTGGGCAACTAAATTTTGTATTGAATATGACTTCTCTATTCTCATCTTCAAGATAAACTATTAATAGACCTTCTGAATAATGTAAAGCAGTCTCTACAGAATCGGCAATTCTTTTCTTTAAGGTTTTAGAAACGACAACCCTATCCACTACTATTTCAATATGATGTTGACGATATTTATTCAGTTTAATTTCCTCCTCTAACTCGCATATCTTCTTATCAACTCTTACTCTCACAAACCCCTCTTTAAGTAATCGTTTAAATAAAGCAACATATTCTCCTTTTTTCCCTCTTATTAAAGGAGAAAGGATGTAGACCTTTTTATCTCTAAATGAATTGATAATTTTATCTATAATTTCATCGGGAGTCATTTTAGTTATAGGCTTCTTACACTTATAACAATATGGTTTACCAATACGAGCAAAAAGAAGACGTAAATAATCATAAACTTCTGTCTGGGTAGCAACAATAGACCGTGGAGAACCCCCTGCAGTGCGTTGTTCAATAGCAATTGCAGGTGATAAACCTTCAATGTATTCTACATCAGGCTTCTTAAGCTGCTCTAAAAATTGGCGAGCATAACTAGAAAGGCTTTCCACATATCGACGTTGACCTTCAGCATATATGGTATCAAAAGCCAATGAAGATTTTCCCGAACCTGAAACACCTGTAATGACAATAAGTTTATTCTTAGGAAGTTTAAGATTTATATTCTTAAGATTGTGCTCTTTTGCGCCATAGATAGAAAGAAACTCCATAATCAACTACCCACCCAGAGAGTATTTACAAGCTTTTTAAGAAGATTTTTTACAGAAAGAATCGTAACAACACTTGTCTTCGGGTTAACTCTTGAAGGAACATTTTCTAAGGTAATAGAGAGTTTGCCTTTATCAGCAATCAATTCAATACGATGAGTATTTCTTTTAATATGGGGGTCGATTTTTATTGTAACCTCTATATTTTTAAAACCTGTTGCCAAAAATAAAGTTGAAGCAACATTGATATTTTTGGGAAAGTATTTAATAGCTTTTTCTATATTCCCCCGAAATAAAATTTTTTCTTTCTTTATTTTTCTAATATCTATGTCCTTTCTTTCTAAAAATTTTATACCTTCAAGCGAAAATGGTGGCTTAGATGTGATGAGCTTTAAAGATTTTATCTTACTTAAGGCAAAAGACTCAATACCATCAATTCCACAAATAGCCCCCGAAGGAATAAAAATTCTTTTAAAAGAGAAAATTTTTTTTAAAACACGAGGGTATATACTAAAAACACCGCTACTTAAAATAAATAGTATTTTATCTCTTCTTGTTTTTTCTATTAATTTTTTAGCACATTCTATAGAAGCACACTCAATAATAATATCAGAAGAGGCTATAAGAGCATGAAAGCTGAATATTCTGGGTTTCTTATTTAGATGTGCTATCACAGACTCTACTTTATCCTTATTAATATCGTAAATGCCTATTAATGTAAAAAACTTATTTAACTTTCTATCAATAAAATAAGCAACTTCTGAGCCAATCGCTCCACAACCAATAATACCTACTTTTAACTTACCTCTTGATAATATCATCTTTTTATTAACATATTGTCGATTAAACGTGCCTTTCCTATATATATAGCTAAAGCTACTAACACTCTTTTTTCTATCTTCCTTACATCTTGCAAGGTAAAAGGATCCACAATGTTTATATAGTCAATTTTTGAAGAAGGTGCCTCTTTTTTTATTAGTTTCTGCATAGCCTTAATGATTGTGGGAGGCTGTTTTTTATTTTTTACCATCCTATAGGCTAATTTTAAGGCATGGTATAAAGATAAAGCCTCTTTGCGTTGATGGGAAGTAAGGTATGTATTTCTTGAGCTTAAAGCCAAACCATCTTTCTCCCTTACAATAGGCATAACTTTTATTTTGAGAGAAAAGTTCAAATCCTTAACCATCCTCTTTATAATCACTGCCTGTTGATAATCCTTCTGCCCAAAATAAGCGATGTCAGGTAATACAATATTAAATAGTTTAGCGACAATAGTACATACGCCTTTAAAATGCCCTGGACGGCGCTTCCCACAGAGATATTTACTTAATTCTATTTCCTCTACATAGGTAGAAAATTTCTTACTGTACATCGCTTTTACATTGGGATAAAAAATTAAATCTACCCCTTCTTGTTTAAGAATTTCCTTGTCTTTTTTGAAATTACGAGGATATTTTCTATAATCTTCATGCGGCCCAAACTGGGTAGGATTGACAAAAATACTTACCACTACGAAGCTGGTATTTTTCTTTGCTTCTTTAATTAAAGAAATATGCCCCTCATGAAGCGCCCCCATAGTAGGAATAAACCCTACTGTATCTCCTCTTTTTTTAACTTTATTGATAATTTCTCTTACTTTTTTTACATTCCTTAAAACAATCATTATTTTCTAGACCGTATTTGTGTTTTCTTAAAATTACAAATAAACTTTCTCATTTCCGGTTCTATCTCAAAAAGAGGCTTTAAAACGAACTCACGTTCAAACATACGGGGATGAGGAATCTTCAATGTATCCTCATCTATAACCTCTTTTCTATACAAAAGAATATCCAAATCAATTGTACGTGGTCCAAATCTTATTGTTCTTTTTCGTCCGAGTTTTTTCTCTATATCTTTAAGAGTAGAAAGAAGCTCATAAGGAGAAAGCGTTGTGTTTATTTTAACTACACCGTTAAGATAGTCACCCTGAGGTGGTCCGCCAACAGGTTTGCTCTCAATAAATGAAGAAACCTTCTCGATAGTTATCTCTGGATGTGCCTCCATATATTCAAGAGCTTTTTTCAGATTTTCTCTTCGGTCTCCTAAATTAGACCCTAATGAAATGAATGCCACTTTTTTTCTCATCCCATCATAAAATAATAAACTTTTCCTATTTTACTGTTAATTATCTTCAGAAGCTAAAAGCTATAAACTAACTTTCTACCTGCTCTATGCTATATCCTTCTAATTGCTTCTTTTAGTTCGGTAATATCTACTGTAAGAGCAAATCTTACAAATCCTTCACCATATTTACCAAAACCTATTCCTGGCGTGGCAACAATTTTTTTATTTAAAAGATAATGGGAAAAATCCATAGAAGATTTAAAAGATAGAGGTATCTTCACCCATACATAGAAAGTGCTATAAGCGTATATCTTCTTAAATCCTTTCTGATTTAACCCTTTAACAAAAAAATCTCTTCTTTCTCTAATAATCTTTCTTAAGTTTCTAACATACCCTTTCTCTTTATCTAAGGCATAAGCTCCTGCATCCTGAATGGCACCAAAAATTCCTGAATCAATATTCGTCTTTATTTTCAAGAGACACTTAATCAAACCTTTGTTACCAGAAGCCCAACCAATACGAAAGCCTGTCATACAAAAGGTCTTGGAAAAAGAGTGAAACTCAATAGCTATTTCTTCAGCTCCTTTTATCTGAAAGATACTTAAAGGTTTTCTCTCAAAGTAAATTTCTGAATAGGCATTATCGTAAGCAAGAATAATACCATAATGAGAGCAGAACTTAACCACTTCTTTTAAGAACTCACGAGGCGCTAAAGCAGTTGTAGGATTATTAGGATAATTTAAATACATAAGTTTACTTTTATTTCTTATCCCCAACGGTATCTTCTCTAAAGAGGGTAAAAAATTATTATCTTCTCTTAGGGGCATCTCATAAATTTTCCCTAAAGCTAAAACCACAGCTCCTCTATAACCAGGATAACCAGGAGAAGGAACAAGAACATACTCGCCGGGATTAACAAATGCTAATGGTAAATGTACTAATCCTTCTTTGGAACCAATTAAAGGTAAAATTTCTCTTTCCTTATCTAAATTAATTCCGAATCTTTTTTTCATCCATTTTTTTATAGAATTTCTTAAATTTTCTTTGCCCTGGTCTAAAGCATACTTCTGATTATCTTTTTGTTTAGCGGACCTATAAAGAGTGTTGATTACCCCCCAAGGAGCTAAAATATCCGGATCACCTATACTTAAATCTTTTAGCACAACCCTTCTTTTTCTTAACTTTTGTTTCTTACGTTCAATTTGAGCAAAAAGATAAGGAGGTAATCTCTGTAATCGTTGTGATAAAAGTAATTTTTTCTTTTTCATATCCCTCCTCTTTATCTTAAAGAGATTTATGAATCCCTTCCAAAAAGTACATCCTCCATAGAGTAAAGGCCTTTCTTTTTATCTTTTATCCATTTTGCTGCTACAATTGCTCCTTGAGCAAATATATCACGTGTCTTTGCGGAATGGGAAAGTTCAATCTCATCTAATGTGCTCTTAAAGATAACGCTATGGTCACCTACAATCTCATCTTCACGAATAGAAACAATATCTTCTGTCTTTATGCTGAAACCCTCACTATTTATAATATTTGCTATTTTTTTGGCGGTTCCGCTAGGGGCATCTTTTTTATGAATATGATGAGCCTCTTCAATATAAACCTCATACTCTTTTAATACTTTTGCTGCTTCTTTCACCAGACGAAAAACTAAGTTAACACCAATGCTCATATTAGGAGAAAATACTATAGGAATCTTTTCTGCTATTCTTTTTACCTCATCAGCCTCATCGTCACTAAAACCTGTTGTCCCTACTACTGCTGTTTTTTTTAATGTAACTAAATATCTAAGATGTTCTAAAGTAGCAGTGGGCGTAGAAAATTCAATGAGGCAATCGCACCTTTCTAATTCTATTAATTTATCTGTGACTTTTACCCCTTCAACTATATTTCCTACATCCTTATGGCCAGTTTTTTCTAACCCTATAACAACTTCAATATCTTTATCTTTTTTACTCAAATTAAGAATTCTCCTTCCCATTCTCCCACAAATACCACTTATCCCTGCTCTTAACATCTTTACCCCTTTCTCTTAATATTATAACAAATTTTATTTTCTCTTAAATATCGCCACCCCAAATTCTAAAGAAGTAAAAGGATAAGGACCAAAGACTTTAATAAGTTCATAATTATTTAATATCCAATGATAAATATTTTCCCCATAGTGAATACCAAAAAAAGGATATCCATATTCATATGTAGCTCTGGAAAGTATTATTATATAATCTATTTTGTATTTATTTAAGTTCTTTATTATTTTATTTTCCGTAACAATTCTGACTATAGGAGGAAGAAAAGTATGATACCGTAAAGGGTTATCTCTTTGAGAAAAAAAATTTATTCCTATTCCTTCGGGGAAAACAACAACTTTTGCATTCTTAGCAGTATGCTTTCTTAAAAAATAAACCGTTTCCCAGAATCTCTGCGTGCAGGGCGTGCAGAAAAAATACAAATTTCCCCTCGGAGTAAAAATAGAGCATTTTTTCATACTATAACTCTCATAATTAAATCTGGCAAATAACAAAGACAGTAAAACAAAGAAAATAGAAACAGAAAACAGATAATAGCGTTTTACATTTTTATTAATTGCAACTCTTATGATAAAGGTAAACAAAGGAAAACATATATCTTTAAAGAAAATATAATAACAGACTAAACTGGGAACTAAAAGAAAAAAACCATACCCATTAGGAGAAGCAAGAAATATTATCCTTAATATAAGCAAAAGTGAAATAACAAATAAAACTAAATATGAAGAAATCTTCTCTTTTTCTTTACTAAAAAATAACCTAAAAATATATATCATTATTCCCCCAAGAAGCACTAGAGGTATTAATCTGTATTGAAGGAAAAAGTTAACAACTCCGACAAAAAGAAAAGTAACTCTAAACGAAACTATTCCTAATATAGTATATAATAAAAGAGGAAATAATTTTATTGTTGTTCTTTTAAGGAAAATATGTATTACAACACTCATTAAATAAAATAGAAAAGCTATTATAAACTGAGAAAAAAAAGAGATAATAATATTTTTTAAATTATAAGAAAGATTATCAAACCCTGAGATAATATAATCAAACTTATTCCCTCCTTCTAAACAGAAAGAAATCATATTAATTATAGATTCACGGAAATAAAAAAAGGCATTATTAAGATATAAAAATAGCCAGTAAGACAATAAACTCATCAAAAAAGGAATAAACATATATATAATAACCTTCGATTTTCTTTCTTTGGGGATACATCCTATAAAAATCGCAACAAATACTAACCAAATAAAAACACCAAAATCTACACGAGATAAAAAAACAAAATATATAGAAAGCGCCCAAAAGACCAAATATCTATAGTGCTTTTTTCTTATAAATTTAATATAGAAGTATAGTGAAGAAAGAATAAACATTATAAGAAAAGTAGAAGAAAAACTATAAGGTAATATAAAATTAAAAATACAGTTAGAACAATAACATCCAAAAGCAAAAACTAAAAGAAAGTTTAATAAAAGAACTGTAGAAAATGCCCTATTAAGAAAAAGGCGAGAAAGTTTATAAAGAAAATAACAGGAAAAACCAGTAATAAATATCCCTAAAAAAACTGAGTATATTATATTTACACCAAATATTTTATACAAAAAAGAAATAGAATAAGGCGCTAAAAAACCATAATGGTAAAAAATATCTTTATATAAAGTTTTTCCTACAGTTAAGTTATAAGCTACCCACTGGTCTCTAAAAGTATCGACAACAGGGTTGCCCCATTTTAACCAGCTTAAAGCAAGAAAATATAAAAAAACTGCACTTATAATACAGAATGGTAATGGTATTGTAGAACGAAGAAAAAGGTTTTTTTTATTCTTCATTAATTAATTTAACCTCTATAAAATAATTAAACTCTTTTTTAAATTATATTAAACAAAATATTTAACTCTGCCTGACAATTCAGATAACAATCTCTGCACTTTGAAATATCACGCCGTATCTTATTATACATTGCTGAATACCAAAATTTCTTAAGGGAACTCTCTTTTACATTTCCCACGGATTTCCCCCAATTAACCCATGGCATACAGGGAAAAATTTGACCATAGCAATCCACAGCATAAGAATTATATCCCGCAAAACAAATAAGGGGTGACTTTTCACCCCCAAAAGAATTCTTAAATAATTTTAAATGACGAGGTGAATTTTCTACCCTTACTATCTTCTTCCCCTCCTTCAAAATATAATCAACCACTGTATCTATCTTTTCTAAAAAAATATTATCAAAATTCACAGGAGTATCATCTGTCAAAACAGAAAAAGGCTGTTGTGGGATAAACTCAATACAGTCTACTTTTAAACTATGAGCTAGTTTAAACAAATCGGGTATCTCATCGATATTATCTTTACCTATTACAGTCACTACTTTCACGCGTATAGGAACACCCATTTTCTTTCGCATGAAATCAATACACTCTACAGCATAAACTACCCTATCAAATGCCCCCCGATAACCTCTAATTGCATCGTGAGTAGAAGCATAGGCTCCATCTAAAGAAATATTTATAGAGTCAACATTAGCATATAGAAGCCTTTTGATATTTTCGCTATCAAGGAAAAACCCATTAGTATTTAAGTGAGTAATCATACCTAATTCCTTTGAATACTTCATAAGCTCAAATATATCTTCTCGTAAAAGTGGCTCTCCTCCTGTAAAACCTATACCCGCTGTCCCCAAGCTTGCAAATTCCTTAAGAATTTTTTTTAACTGTAAGGTTGAGAATTCTTTTAACCCCTGCTTTTGGATAAACTTATCTCTCAATGGCAAATCACACATTTTACACTTATAGTTACATCGATAATTAACAACAAAAGTACCTAAAATCGGACCACAGAAAGGCCGACCCGCAATAAAAGAAATATGAATAATAAAGTATTGCCAGAATCTTTTAAAAAACCAATCCCACTTTCCTTCAACAACTTTATTTTTTATAAAATCAATATAGACTTTTCTAATCATAGTCTACCCCTTTTAAAGACAACAAATAAATTAGCCAAAATACTTTGATATGCTTCACAAGGTGTCCAACATTGAGGGCACTTTTGCTTGCGAATCTCTTCTCTTATTCTATATCTAGAAACAGTATCCCACATCTTATTTATATCATAATCAAAGTCAACGATATTACCTATAGACTTATTATATATACTACAAGGAAAAATATTACCCTCTGGATCCATAAAAAAAGATGCGGAAAAAGCCTGACAAGTAATAGGCGTCTTTTTTTCTGATAAATAAATTCTGGCTAATTTCTGATATTCATATTCAAGAAAACCAATAGGGCTAAACAAAAAAATCTTACGTCTTCTAATAATTCTTTCTAACTGAGGCCATAATTTATCATAATCATTAGAATCTGATGTATCTATATTTTTATAATAATGAGGGGAATACTGAATTAAATTTACATGGAAGTCATTATAACGGATATTACCAATTTTTTCTTCTACAGATTTAACTGTCTCATCAAATTTTCCTATATTCGCTGGCTGTAAGGTAGTGCCGAAAAATACATTAAACCTTGCACTTCTTAATTTACGTAATTGCCTGAAAGTTTCCACAGCTCTATCCCAAGAACCCTCAACTCCCCGTATCTGATCATGTAACTTTTGCGGACCATCTAAACTGATAGTGACTAATATCTTGGGTATCTTATAATTAACTAACAACCTGTTTATTACCTCAAGAATAAGTTTGGTCTGGAAACCATTCGTAGGAAAATCTAAAAGATACAGATCTTTGCAAGTTGTGAGAATAATATCAAAAATATCTAACAAATCTTCTCTTAAAAATATTTCTCCCCCACTTACATTAATCCACGAAAATTTGCAAAAATTTTTAAAAAACTTCTTTATCTGAGCGACGGATAGCTCTTCTTCCTTATGTTCTTGCCAAATATTACACATATTACATCTAAGATTACATCGGTAGGTTAAAATATAAGTAAATCTATAGGGATACCTTAAATCGGTAAAATTACTAACGAGTATATTCTTTGCTAATCCTATCAATCTACGCATTTACTTTCAACTTCTCCAACCTAAAAGGTGATTTTTCGTCAAAGTAATTAGTAACTATTCCCAAAAATACCTCATCTGGGCTAATCTTTCTCATACATGCCCCTTGACCTTCGGGATGCCCACATTTGTTTATTTTAGCATTATAATTTGTTATGCAAGGAGCACACTCTAATTGTCTATAAAACCATATACTCTTCTTACCCCATGGTCCATATAGAAAGGGGGTGTTTGGGCCATAAAGTCCTACTACAGGGACTCCCAAAGAAGTAGCAATATGAACAGGGGCGGTATCAGCTGAGACAACTAAGTCACTTAGTCTAATTAAGGCTATAAATTCTTCAAAATTAAACTTTCCACTTAGATTAATTGCTCCTTTTTTATTCTTTATCATTGCAAAAACTCTTTCTATTAAAACCTTTTCTTCTGTCAATCCTGTAAAAATTATCTTTACGTCAAAATTATTTATTAATCTGTCAGATAATTCAGCAAAATGCTCAAAGGGCCAGCGTCTAAGTGCAAAATTCTTACTTGTTCCTACATGAAGAATAATTATAATATCTTCAGGAAAAACTCCTTCCTTAGATAATATGCTTCTTACCGTCCTAATACAATGATCATGGCAGTTTAAAGGAAAAGGCTCTATCTCGTCTATAGCAAGAACTCCCAAAGACTCTACTAAACTATAAAAAGATTTTGTAATATGAATGTCGTCTCTATAGACAGTAGGATTTGTATATAATATAAAGCGATGTTGCCCTTTAGTATTAAACCCCACAGTTTTTTTTCTTCCTATAAGAGCACACCATATTGCTGAAAACCTTGCGAACTGTTCAAAGTCAACTATTACATCATAATCTTTCTTAATCAATATTTTAAATGTCCTTATAGAGGTAATAAGAAATTTAACTATATGGGTTGTATCTATAGTATAAATATCCCTAAAAATCCCTGCAGAACGAGAAGCATCCTTATTGTTTGTTAAAGTTAATAAGTCTATATTTGCATTTTTATACTTCTTCTTTAATGCACTCGCTGCAGGTAAAATCATAATGATATTACCTATACCCCAAAATTTAATAAACAAAAGATTATTATATTCTTCTGAAGAAATGTTAGATAATCTGAATATTTTCTTTATAAGAAATATTAAATATACCAGAGGTATTCCTATATAAATATCTATCCATCGTACTAGTTTCCAATTCATCAATATGCCTATATCTTTTTTGCTATCATAACGACATCGCCAAAACTACCTGTAAATATAAGTTCCTAACCCTCAAGAAATTAACTATTTTATTGAGTATATTGTAAAATATTTTATTTATTTTAGATTTAGAAAGTTGACGCAGTATGTAATTAATCTTAAAAGTTTTCTTATAGGGTTTAGCAGATATTACTAAAAATCCATTTCTATTTAAAAAATTCTGAAGCGCACTGTCAGAAAAATAATATAAATACATTCTTCTGTAAAACCACCACTGGTATCCAAAAATCTTTGCCGAAAGGCTTCTTAGGTTAGGAGTCACTAAATATAATATCCCCCCGGTTTTAATATTTTATACATATGGAGTATAAAATTTTTAGGATTACTTAAATGTTCAATTATTTCTATAGCTGTAATTACATCGAAATAATTATTAGAAAATTTAATCTCTGCTACATCTGCGCATACAACATTTAACCCTAATTTTTCTCTTGCATATCTGCAAGCATTTTCGCTTAGCTCAACTCCATAAACTTTAGAACCAACTTCTTTAGCTAACTTTAGCAATAATCCATAAGAACATCCAACATCTAAAAAACAAGCATTATCAGAAACAAATTTTTTAATATCTCGCAATATACGCTTATAAGTAACTGTCCTCTCTAAAGCTTGATTTAAATATAAATCATCATTAGAGGCTGAGTATGATAAAGTTAAATCTTGATTATCTAGTAAAGAAAATACCACTCCGCATTCCTGACACTGTGCTAGCTTATAAAAAACACCAAAATCGGAGACAGTAGGTGAAAAACCAAATTGTTCTATCTTTTTTGTATTATTTAGGGGAGAAGAAAAGATTATTTTTATTTCTGTTGAGCCACACAATACACATTCTTTCTCATTCATTACTTTTTATTAAGTTAATTCATCTATTATGAGTAAAATATATTATTTTAAATATTGTAACATAAAATTATAGATTTAAAATAACAAACAGCTTCTTATCATCAAGAAAATTGTATATTCTTTATTCTTCCCGTGTTAGATTGTTTATTATCTTTACCTTAGAATGAAATCACTAGGTAAAGAACAAAGCCTATAATATTTTATGTAGAGGGAAAAATATTTAAAATGAAAGGAGTATATCTAAAAATCTAATTTATTTTTTGCAATACATAACAGATAAAGTCCAAAAGGAAATTTTAAAAATCTCTCTATAAAAGCAATAACCGGTATGGTCCCATCAAAAATCTGAATTACTAATTTTGACATTCTTTCTCTTCTTAAAAGTTTGAAATTTATAAACCATCCTACTGCTCCTAAAAAATTCATAAATTCTATTCTTTCTATATAAAAACCTTCATTTTTAAGCTTGGTTTTTAACTCATCCCTTGAGTATCTCCGAAAATGGCCCAATTTGCTATCCAATTTCCCGAACAAACTTTTATGAGCAGGAACCAATAGTATGAGATTTCCTTCTTTAATAAGTACCTTTTTTAATTTCTTAATAGATTCTATATCGTGCTCTATATGTTCTAAAATATTTATTCCTATAATAGTATCAAACTCTCCCTCAGAAAACACAGTATCTATGTTTAAAATATCTATATTCTTAACTTCTACGTGAGGATTGCCAACAAATCTTCTTTTTAAATATGTGGTATATTTTTTATTAATATCAGTAAGAGTTACTTTTCTATTTTTTTTCACCAGGTATTTCGATATTGCTCCTATACCAGAACCTAATTCTAATATTTTCTTCCCTAAAAAAGGTTCAATTTTTTTATAAACCCACCAGTTATTGTTTTTCATAATTATCGTCTTCAATAATGTGTCTTCTCCTAAATCAACCCCTCTAATTATCGATCTTAGAAGCCAATACAAACACGTAAAGAAATCTGTCCATCTTATTTTCTTCCCCTCTTCATAGGTTCTGCCGTTATAAGAAATAGGCACCTCATATACTCTATATCTTCTTTTAAAAACCTCTGCAGTAATCTCTGTTTCTATCCCAAATCCATTTGCTTCCAGTTTTAAACTCTTCAATACATCGCTTCTAAATGCTTTATAGCAAGTCATTAAATCTGTAAAATTGGCATTCAAGAAAATATTAGCAATTGTATTAATAACCAAGTTCCCTATGTAATGATAGAAATTAAATACACGGTGTGCACCCCCTATAAATCTGCTCCCATAAACAACGTCCGCTTTATTTTGAATAATTTTTTCTATTAAAATCCCATACTCATCAGGATAATATTCAAGGTCTGCATCTTGAATAATTACAATATCCCCTGCCACATACTTTAATGCCTTTCTTATCCCATAACCTTTGCCTCTATTAACATCATTGAATAAAACTCTAATGTTCTCTTCTTCAATCTGTTTTAGTACCTCGTGTGTCCCATCCGTAGAGCAATCATCAACAACTATAATCTCTTTTTTATGTCTCTCTTCTTTCACTAATCTTATTATTTCTAAAACAGTATTTATCTCATTATATACAGGGATTATTATTGACAATTTAATATCTTCCATATGAAATCAATTTTATATTAGTAGAAAAAAGGGTTAACTGAGATTGTACTTCTTAATAATTGCCTTAAGTTTTTTAAAGTTTTCCTTATTCATCCTATAGAGAGGAAGCCGTAAGTTTGGCTCAATAAGTCCCATAAGACCTAAAGCTGTCTTAACAGGGATAGGATTAGTCTCTATAAAAAGTATTTTAATTAAGGGGTAAAGATAAAGTTGTAACTTTCTTGCTTTCTCAATATTTCCTTTTAAGAAACTTGCAACAAGATCATGAGTCTGGCGAGGCATTATATTTGCTACAACAGAAATTACACCTTTACCTCCTATAGAAAGAATAGGTAAGGTTATTTCATCACTTCCTGAAAGAAGAACAAACCTCCTATCCACAAGAGTCATAAGCTTCGTTATCTGGTCTAAAGAACCACTGGCTTCCTTTATTCCAATAACTGTTTTACAATCTTTATAGAGACGTGCTACCGTCTGTGGTAAAATGTTAGTCCCTGTCCGGGAAGGAACATTGTAAACAATAAGGGGTATCTTAACTTCTCGTGATATTTTTTTATAATGCTGGTACAATCCTTCCTGTGTTGGCTTATTGTAATAAGGAGTAATCACCAAGATGGCATCAGCTTTTACCTTCTTGGCAAAATGTGCCAAATCCAATGCTTCCTCGGTAGAATTCGACCCTGCCCCCGCAATAATAGGAATGCGTCTTCTTGCTTCTTCTGTAGCTATTTTTACTATATGTTTATGCTCCTGGTGAGACAAAGTAGCACTTTCTCCTGTGGTTCCACATACTAAAATAGCATCACTTCTGTTTTTAATATGCCAGTTAATAAGAAAACGCAGGCGTTCTTCATCGATACTACCGTCTCTCTTAAAAGGAGTAACTAAAGCAGGAATACTTCCTGAAAACATCACTACCTCCTTCTTTATACACAGATTACCGCTGATTTATAACAGATTAACACAGATTTATTACAAATTCAAAATTAGCGATGAAAAGTTAACGATTAAGATTGAAAAGAACATTTTAAAATGTTAATTGATAATTTTACTTTTTTTATTTTATTGTCTGCGATAATCTGTATATCCTTACTGTTAATCTGCGTTAAGCTGTCCCTTATACACAAAATACGCTTTCCCCTTAAGCCACACATCACTTATTTTACTACCATCTTTTGTGAAATAAACTTGTAATATATCACCGCTTCTCGTTAAGACATCAAATTTATATCTGTGACTTTGTGATTTTATGATTTTACAACCCGTAACAATTGCTGACGCTACAACACCCGTTCCACAGGCAAAAGTTTCTGCCTCCACACCCCTTTCATAGGTACGTATTTTTATGAACTCATCATCTACCACTTCAACAAAGTCAACATTCGTCCCTGCAGGCATAAACGCCTTATGAAATCGCAGTTTTCTACCGATTCTCTCTATATCAATTTTATCCAGCCCTTCTACAAAAACAACTATATGAGGAACCCCTGTATTTATACAATTTACTTTAATTAACCGCTTGGAAACCCTTACAGGAAAATCAAGACGTAATCCCCGTGGTTCACTCATCTTTATTCGCACTCGTTTATATTCTCCCATACTAATCTTATCTCTTTTTAAAGAACCCTTCTCTATTTCTACCTCTATAGCTCCTGCTTTAGTATCAAATTTCACATAATTCTTCCCCAGGGCTATTTCTGCCCATAAACCAACGCAACGCGCACCATTCCCACACATTTCTGCCTCTGACCCATCAGGGTTGAATATATGCATTCTAAAATCGTACTTCTTAGAAAGCTCAATTACTAAAAGACCGTCTGCCCCAACCCCAAATTTTCTCTGGCAAAAATCTTTTGCTAATTTCCTCAATTGAAAGGAAGAAATATTCTTTTTAAGATTATCTATTAAGATAAAATCGTTACCTGACGCTTGCAATTTAAAAAACTCCACCCTCTTTTCTTTTCCCATTTAACTTTTCTCTACAGAATACTTCTTCTATATCTTTACAATAATCTCCTTATCTACTAAATCCTTATAGGTCTCTCTTTTTCTTATAAGATAACATTTTCTGCCTTTAATAAGAACTTCGGCTGCTCGTGGCCGACTATTATAATTAGAACTCATACTAAACCCGTATGCCCCTGCACCCAAAATTGCAAGATAATCGCCTTCCTTAACATTAAGTTTGCGCCCCTTACCTAAAAAATCCCCACTTTCACATACAGGCCCTACCACATCTACTAACTTGTGACTTTGTGACTTTGTGACTTTGTGACTTCTATTCAAAGGAATAATTTCATGATATGCTTCATAAAGAGCAGGTCGAATTAAATCATTCATTGCAGAATCAACTACAACAAATCTCTTATACACCGTATCTTTTATATAAAGTACTTTTGTAACTAAAATTCCTGCATTACCCACAATAAATCTTCCTGGCTCTAAAATAACTTTTAACCCTGTAGTTTTAAGTAATGGTATTACTTTTTGGGCAAATGCAGAAGCGCTCTGAAAATTCTCTTTATAGTATACTATACCCATCCCCCCGCCAATATTAAAATAATTAATAGGGAATCTTCTTTTTCTTAACTCCCTTATTAAGGGTATTACTTTTTTTATTGCTTTTAAAAAAGGTGTAGCAGTAGTAATCTGGGAACCAATATGAATATGAATACCAATGATTCTTAAATATTTGTAATGTGAAGAATTTAAAAAAATCTTCCGCGCTGTCTTTATATCCATACCGAATTTTGTCTCTTTCTTAGCGGTTGTAATATACTTATGGGTTTTAGGATGGACCTGTGGATTAATCCTTAAAGCCACACAAGCTATCTTCTTTAACCGTTGAGAAATAACATTTATTTTTTCAAGCTCAGGGACTGACTCTACATTAAACATAAAAATGCCAAATTTAATTGCTTCTTTTATTTCCTTCTCAGTTTTTCCTACTGAAGCATAGACTATTTTCTCTGGTGAACAGTTTACAAGCTTTGCCCGCAAGAGTTCTCCTCCGGAAACAATATCTAAACCTGCACCCTTTCCCACCATTATTTTTAAAATAGAAAGGTTGGAATTCGCCTTCACAGAATAACAGATAAGAGGAGAAACCTTACGGAAAGCATTTTTCAGTTTCAAGAAATGGTCTATTATGGCGTTGTAACTATAAATATAAAGAGGAGTTCCATACTCCTCTACTATTGCCTGAACCTCTACCTCTTCGCAATAAAGAGTATTACCTTTATAGTGAAAACTATGCATTATGAAAATGGGGTTTCTATTTTTTGCTACCTATAGGATTTCGCCGTAATTATTTCTTTTATCACAGCAGGAGTAAGCGAGGTATGAAAGCCCTTAAGCACATTTTCCGACATATCCTTTAAACTCACCATCTTATCTTCACAATACTTTAGCATTCTACCGACAATATTATGTGCCTCTTTAAAAGGCACTCCTTTATAAACCAAAAATCTTGCTAACTCAGTAGCATAAAAACTATCATCGCCAAGAACCTTCTCTGTCGCAGAAAGATTGAGTTTTATACCTCTTATTAGTTTCGCCATAATTTTAAGCTCATCCTTTATGATCTTAACAGAAGAAAAAATGGGTTCTTTATCCAATTGCATATCGCGATTATAAGTCAATGGTAATCCTTTCATTGTTACAAGAAGGGAGACCATATTTCCATATATTTTTCCTGTATACCCGCGGACAAGTTCTAAAAAATCAGGATTTTTCTTATGGGGCATAAGACTACTTCCTGTGCAGAACTCTTCCGGCAAACTAAAGAAACTAAACTCACGGGTAGAATAAAGAATAAAATCCTCTGCCATTCTGGATAGATGCATTTGAATAAGAGAAAGAATACTTAACAACTCCACAATAAAATCACGACTTGCCACATTATCTAAAGGGTTAGATACAACCTGTATGTTTACATTCTTTATTCTATACTTAACTACAACTTTTTTAATAGCTTTTATATAAGAGCTTCTTTTTATGAAACTGCCTGCTAATGCACCACTTTTTACATATAAAATAGTGTTCTTTATAAAATGTTTTAATTTCTCTCTATCCCTTTTAAACATAGCAGAATATGCACCCAAATAGTCAGAAAAATTTACCACCTGCGCTCTTTGAGTATGGGTATACCCAGGAAAAAATTTATTTTTATACTTATAGGAAAGATAACTCAGCGAATCCAAAATACTCTCTATAAGAAAAGAAATAGCTGTTGCTTCTTCTACACAGTAAAACTTCTCATCAAAAGCAATCTGTTCATTTCTTGAACGAAAAGTATGAAATTTATAAGCAAGTTTGCCAACTTTTTTTTCAACTTTGTTTTGAATGTCCGTATGAATATCCTCAGAGGTAATATCAAACTTAAACTTACCTCTCTTTGCCGATAATAAAATGTTTTCTAATGCTAAAATAAATCGTTCTTTCTCTTTTTTTGTAATAATCTTCTCCTCGGCTAAAGCCTCAACATGTATCAAGGAATGAAGAATATCATACTCAGCAAGCTTATAATCGTACTCTATAGATTTTGAAAATTCTTCAAAATCCTTATCAGTCTTCTTTTTGAATCTTGCGCCCCAAAGTTTATTGCTCATCTTTTTGCCTTCTTCCTTAACAATATAAATAATATCATATTTAATTAATTTATCAAAATGTTTTTAGGGGAATTTAAGGTAGAATATTAACTAAAAATAGCCTAAAAGCTTATCATAGATAATAGAAATATTCAAAAAGACATTTATCTTATGCAAAAGAAAATTATTTAGAGGGAATTCTTCTTAAAAATTTCTTGACATCCTCACTTATAAGATAAACGCAGGGAATAACGATAAGAGTAAGAAAAGTAGCAAAAAGAAGTCCCCATGATATTGCTAAAGCCATTGGCTTTAAAAAAGGGTCCATTCCCCCAATACCATAAGCTACGGTGCCTAAACCTGCTACTGTAGTAATAGTAGTAAGAATTACTGGCCGTAAACGTAGAGTGCCCGCTTCTTTTACTATTTCAATTAAAGGTCGGTCTCGGTTTTTTATCTTTAATTTATTTATAAAGTCAACCAAAACAATAGAATCATTAACCACAACACCACACAACCCTACCAATCCTAAAAGAGCTAAAAAACTTATAGGTTCAAAATGAAACACAAAAGCAACCACTACTCCTATAAGAGCAAAAGGTATCGTAAGCATTACAATAAATGGCTGAGATAATGAACCAAAAAGAGTGGCAAGAATTAAATATATTACCAAAACAGCAATGATAAAAGCCTTAAATAAACTGGCTAAAGATTCTCTTGTCTCTTCATTTTCTCCACTAAAATGTAGAGTATATCCCGGGTATTTAACTCCTAAGTTTTTAAATCTATTCTTAAGAAGGGCATTTACTTTCATAGAAGTTATATGGCGATTATCAACATCAGCAGTTACAGAAATGAACCGTTTCCCATTAAGATGTTTTATGGAACGCAAAGACTGTCTATATTCAATTTTAACAACTTCTTTAAGAGGAATGAGGTTATCAAACTTATTACGAACTACTATCTTTTCAAATACCTTTAAATTATCTCTCTTATCTTTAGGAAGACGCACTAAAACTTTTATCTCTTTCTCTGCTTTTGACCGTTTGATTGTGGTAGCTACTACTCCACTAAAAGCACATCGGATAGCAAAAGCAATATCAGAGTTAGTAAGGTATGCTTTAGCTGCTTTATTTTCATCAACCACAACGTTTATCTCTTTGTTACCTAAATCGTAACTATTACTTATAGAAGACACTCCTTTTAGAGTCTGTAAATAATCTTCAATTTCTAAAGTAATATCTTTTAATTTAGAAAAGTTTGTTCCTCTAATTCTTAAGTCTACTGGCCTACCCACCGGAGGACCCTCCTTAAACTCCTGGGGATATAATTTTATTACTCCTTCTTGCTTCAATTGGCTAAAAACCTCATTCAACTTAGGAGTAATGTCCTTAATAATCTGGTGAGCAGTTTTATCGCGTTTTCCTGAAGGCGTAAGATATACATTAATTTGAGCAAAATTACTACCCTGTTTGGCATTAGGATCGTAACCTCTCTCCTCCCTTAGTCTTCCTACAATTGTCTCGTATGTATCTAAGTATTTGGGGGATATAGCAGAAACAATATCTTCCACTTTCTTTATTAATCGATTGGTTTCTTCTAAAGATATCCCTGGTTTTGCTTCCATTCTTATAGAAAATTGTTCTACACCTTTTGCAGAAAAAAGAATAAAAGGCATAAAAAATTTAGCAACAATTATAGATAAAATAAAAGCACTACACGCTATACCAAGTACTTTATACCGATTCCGTAAAGATACTGTTAAAAGCCTTTGGTACTTCCTTAATATATATTTAAACCATTTCTTCTCTGACTTACCTTTTTTCTTAGAAGTTATAGGACGGGCAAAATCAGCTAAATGAGAAGGTAAAATAATAAAAGCCTCTATTAAAGAGGCACTTAAAGCTATTATTGCTACAAAAGGAATATATTTTACAAATCTCCCAATAAGCCCTTTCATAAACATAAGAGGAGATAAAGCAGCAATTGTAGTAAGCACTGTTGCTAATACAGGAAGCAATACCTCAGAAGTTCCTTTAATAGCTGCTTCCTTTGGGGAGAAACCTTTTTCTATATAACGATAAGTATTTTCAGAAATAATAATCCCATCATCTACTACCATTCCCAAAACAAGGATAAGACCAAACATAGTAATAAGGTTTATGCTTAAACCAATAAAATCCATAACCCAGAAGGTAGTAAACATAGCAATAGGAATTCCTAAAGCAGTGAAAGTAGCAGAGACCGGATGCAAGAATAAAAATAATACCCATACTACCAAAATAAAACCAATCAAACCATTAGAACGTAAGACTCCCAATCTTCTTCTTACATAATACGACATATCATAGAAAGTAGATATTTTAAGCTCAGGCGGGCTCTTTCTTTTAAACTCTTTAATTATTCGTTTGATATTATCAACAATCTTAAGAATATCGCCATTTTCCCGTTTTATAACAGTCAAAGTTATTGCTCTTGTAGATAATACTTTGTTCAATACTATCTCATCTTCAAAAGCATGCTTAACCCAAGCAATATCTTTTACCCTCACCCAGTTCCCCAAATCATTACCTCTTATCACAGTATTTTCAATATCTTCTTTGTCTTTAAACTCCGCTTTTACTTTAACAGAAAACTCTTTTCTCTCTGTTTTAAGCTTACCCCCAGGCATATCTACATTCTGGCGAGATAAAGCAGAAACTAACTCAGAAAAGGAAATATGAAACTTAAGCATTTTCTCAATATCAGGTTGAACCCAATACTCTTCATCACGCCATCCCCTTCTATCTACAGAAGATACACCGTTTATATTTTCCAATAAATCTTTAAGTCTATCCGCAAGCTCTCTTAATTTAAACTCAGAAAGATTTCCGCTTAAAGCTACTTTTATTATGGGAATCTGGCCACTGGTTACCTCCGTAACTATTGGCCGTTCATCCACATCTTGGGGTAAATTGGTTACTCTATCTACAGCCTTCTGAATATCTGTCATTACCTTTTCCTTATTCTTCACATCACTTACTATCTTAAGATAAATTAAAGAAACACCTTCATTAGAAGAAGAAGTTATCTCTTTAATGTCATTTACTTCTCTAAGCTCCCTCTCTAAAGGTGCAGTAACCAATCTTTCTACCTTCTGAGAATCCGCTCCTCTAAAGTATGTAGTTACTGTAACTACATCAAAAGATACAGGAGGAAAAGCTTCTCTCTTTAAATGGTATAAGGACAAAAATCCAGCGAGAATAAGAACACAAGAAAGTAAATTGACAAATAAAGAATTTTTTATGGAAAATTCAGGAAGTTTCTTCATAATTCCCCTTTCCAATACTGGGATAAAAGTGTATTTTTCTTTCGGGCTAATTCCACCAACGCAATACGATAAGAAAAAAGCATCTCCGTAAGCAAAAGACGGGAATTAAGAACATCGTTCTGATAACGAATAAGAATATCACTGGAAGAGCGTCCATACCTAAGTCTTGTTTCTTCGGCAGATAATTTCCTTTTTTGTAACTCTACTATATTTCTTAAAGTCTTTATCCGGCTGGCTAATATATTAACCTCAGTAATACTATCATTAATCTCTTTAAAAATAATCCTCTCTGTCTTCTTAAGGAGAAGTAATAGTTTTGCCTCGTTTAGTTTTGCCTTATTATAATCTGCTTTCTCCTTTCTCCTTTCTAAAGGAAAATTCACTTTAACTCCTACTGACCAAGAATAGTTGCTCTCAGAACTCACCTCTCGCCAAGCATCCTTATAATTTAAATCTATTCCATTTTTTATAAAAGAAACATTTAAATCAACTTCCGGCCAAAGAGCGTTCCTTTTTAAAACCATATCAAGATGCGAAGCAGAAATCTGATTCTTTATTATTTTGTAATCACGTCTTTTGTTAATAGCAACTTTTAATTGTTCATATAAGTTAAAATTCTCTGTTGTAGTATCTAAACTATCTAAAGGAAGAATATTCTTATCAACATCAGTAATATTTAAAAGATACAAAAGATTATTTTTCGCTTCCTTAAAAAGCATCTCAGCATTTAAAACATCGTTTTTTCTTAAAAGAACATTTGCTTCCGCAGCTAAAAGGTCAGGCTTTTCCACAAGACCAATCTTGATTTTTCTTTTATAAATCTCATATAGATTCTGAGCCTCTTTGAGCATATCTTTTTTTATTTGCCACTGTTTATATCGAAAAACAAACTCCCAATATGCTTTCTGGACAATTGATAGAGAAAATTCTATACTGTCCAGAGAAGAAAAATCAGAATTAGCAATATTTATCTTCGTAATCTTTATATTTGCACGATCAGAAAAACCAAAAAAGTTTTTAACCAATGATTGTGCTAAAGAAATTTCTACATTGGCTTCTGTATTAGGATTTAAGGAATAAAAAGAAGAATTACTCCATATACGTCTGTTATAAGCATTCAAAGTTAAAGTGGTGCCAAAAGGATTTTTCTTGGTAATACCTAAAGAATAATCATTAGTTAAACTGGTTGTACCCAGAAGTACAGAAGCGGTATCAAGCTTATTCTTTGTGTAGTCTATCTGGGCATTAAAAAATGTATCAAATATTGATTCTGCCTCTAGAAGACTATTCCTTTCTATATAGGCATCAAACTTAGCAATTTGAATATCAAGATTATTCTTTAAGGCTAATTTCGTAATATCTAAAATGCTCACATAAATAGAATCTACTGCATCGTGGGGATAACTAAGAAAGAGATTACCCACCAGTAAAAATAAATGAACCAAAAAAATCTTAAAGATTTTCTTTCTTCCCATAAAGTATCTTCTTTATTTTTCTTAAAATATTTAAATACTCCTCTCTCTCTTTTTGAGAAAGCTTCCCAAAAACATCCTCAATAGCTTTCCTTCGTGCGTCTCTGGTATTATTTAATGTCTTTCTTCCTTTATCTGTAAGGACAATCTTCACAATGCGCCTATCGTTGGTATCTGCTTCTCTTTTTATCATCCCATAATGATAGAGCCTATCCATCATTCCTGTCGCTGCAGGAAGACTTATATTAAGTTGCTGGGCAATGTCTTTCATCTTCATTCCTTCCTCTCTGTCAATTAAATCTAAAGCAAGAAATTGAGGTAAAGTAAGAAGTCCTTCTGTCAAATCATCTTTATGTTTTCTTACCATGCCTCTTAATAAATGGGGCATAAGATTAAGTACTTCATAGGAAAAATCACTCATATTTTTCTTCATTATAGTTAACTTCCTTAATATTTAATTAAGTTAATTATTTACATAACAAAGTATATCATATAAATTCCCATCATGTCAAGTTACTAATTTAAAAGGATGTTTAATGGAAGAATGGGATAATTAAAATACTTAACTGCCAAAAACTACTCTGTTACATAAGGGGCTTATACCATCAACCACTATCTCAATAGCATCTCCCCCTTTCATAGGTCCAATACCTGAAGGAGTTCCTGTAGAAACAATATCCCCAGGATAAAGCGTCATTATTTTAGAAATAAAAGAGACCAACTTTTCTATAGGGAAAATAAAATTGCTTGTAGAAGAATCTTGTTTAAGAACACCATTAAGATAGGTTCTTATTCTTAGATTACCAGAAAAATCTGTATTAACATATGGCCCACAAGGACAAAAAGTATCAAAAGACTTTGCTCGTGTCCACTGGATGTCTTTTTTCTGTAAATTGCGTGCAGTAACATCATTAAGGCACGTATATCCCAAAATATACTCTCTAACTCTTTGAGGAGAAATACCCTTTACTTTTTTCTTAATTACTACAGCAACTTCCGCTTCGTAATCAAGGCGCTTCACACCTTTGGGATAAATGATACTTTCTTTGTGAGCAATGAGGGTACTTGGCGGTTTCAGAAATATAATCGGTTCTTTGGGAAGTCTCATTTTAAGCTCTTTAGCATGGTCCTTATAATTTAAACCCACCAAAACTATCTTTGTAGGTGAAGCAGGGACTAAAAACTTAACTTTACTTAAAGGAATCTTTTCTTTTGTCAACTTAAAACTATTAAAAGGGGGTTCTTTTAAAATTATTATAGAATCATCTTCTAATATACCCCATTTCTTTTTCTTCTTGTAAATAATTTTAGCTATCCTCATAGTTAACCACTGCTCTTTTATGCAATAGATTTATTTTTCTTATAAAATCAGGAAATGACTTGTTTATACATTGAATGTCATCAAGGGTATGTGTACATCCTGAGGCTATACCCATAATTATTGTGCTCATGGCAGTGCGATGGTCACCAAAACTCTTTAAATTTCCTGATTTTAATCGCCTCCTATCCTCTCCTATGCCTTTAACTACAACACACCAATCTCCTTTAAAAAAATGGACACCTATATTAATTCCTAAAAGTTTAAGATTGTAAATCATCGAAGAAATACGATCTGTCTCTTTTACCTTCAGTTCTTTAAGCCCGTAAATTATAGTCGTACCTTTTGCAAAAGAAGCACAAACAAATAATAAAGGTATCTCATCAATCATTAAAGGTATCTCTTCTTTTCTCACAACCGTTGAGACTAGCAAAGAAGAACTAACTATAATATCAGCAAAAGGCTCAAAATAATTCTTCTTATTTACTATCTTAATACGCGCACCCATCCTTTTTAATACATTTAGAAATCCTATTCTTGTAGGATTAATACCTACTTTTTTAATACATAATTCTGAATCTTTTAAGAGAATACCTAAGGTAATAAAGAATGCCGCGGAAGAGAAATCCCCAGGAATAAATATTTCTGGGGATGCTTTGATATCTTGAGCCTGGGAATAAATAAATCTTTTTTCCTTCTTTAAAAAAGCTCCAAAAAATTTAAGCATTCTTTCTGTATGATCACGGGAAGGATAAATCTCCTCTATTTTAGTTGACCCTTCTGCAAACAATGAAGCAAAAATAATTGCTGATTTAACCTGGGCACTACTAACAGGAAGCCTATATCTTATCCCATATAAATTTTTAACAGGATGTATATATAGAGGAGGAAATTCCTCGCTCCCTTTTAGTCTTCCCTTTATTCTTGCTCCCATAAACCTGAGAGGATGGGTAATCCTTTTCATCGGTCTTTTCTTTAAAGAACCACTTGCTTCAATTTTTGTCTTAAAAGGTTGACCTACTAAAAGGCCACTTATGAGACGGAAAGTAGTACCTGATTGATAGGCATTTAATACTGTGTATTGTCTTTTAGGAAAATATTTTCCCCTTGAAGAAATTATTAACCTTTCTTTAAATAATCTCTTTATACCTACTCCCAATTGTCTCATGCATTCTAAAGAAGCAAGTGTATCCTCACTATTAAGAAAGTTATATATCGTTGTTTTTCCTTTAGCAAGAGAAGATATAAAAACAGCACGGTGAGAAATAGACTTATCAGAAGGAACAGTAATCTCTCTTCTAATCTTGTAAAAAGGATTTACTTTGACCATTTTCTTACTTAAATCCATATTAATTAATCTCAATAATTCATCAAAAACTTATTAGCTATTTTCTTCCATAAACCTATTAAACCAATCTGGCAGAGGTGCCTCAAACTCCATAAATTCTCTGTTAGAAGGATGCCTAAACCCTAATCTAAATGAGTGAAGAAATAAAGTACCGAAGTTATCTTTTCTACCATATTTTTTATCTCCTACAATAGGATATCCTAAAAAATTCATATGGACTCTTATCTGATGTGTTCTTCCTGTAGAAATAAGTAATTGCACATAAGTAGAATCTGATAACCTCTTTAATACCTTAATATGGGTAATAGCTTGTTTTGATTTAAACATACTCACTTTCATTTTAAGTCTATTGCGCTCGTGTCTTTTTAAGGGCAACTCAACAGAAACATCATCTTCTTTAAATACTCCCCAAACCATTGCTCGATATTCTTTTTTAACCTTTCTTTCTCTAAATTCTTTAATGAGTTTGAGATGGCTGTAATTGTTCTTTGCCAGCACCATAACCCCTGTAGTCTCTTTATCAAGACGATGCACTATCGCTGGTCTTGCGGGATTAACCGACGATAATTTTTTACCCATATATATTAAAGCATTAACGAGCGTCCTTTGACAACCTTCCTTAGGAGGATGAACAACTAAATCCTTAGGTTTATTAACCACAATAATATCATTATCCTCATATAAAATATCAACAGTTACAGGATAAGGCTTAAGGATTTTTATCTCTTCATAAAGTAACGAAACAACGACCTTATCTTTTTCCTTTACAGTATAGCTTGACTTTTTCTTTTCTCCATTAACTAAAATTTCTCCTCTTTCAATCATTTTGCCTATTCTCGTACGTGATAAATTAGAGCTGTTTAAAGCGACAAACTTATCTAAGCGCAATCCCCTATTTTTTTTGTCTACGCAAAGTTCTTTTCTCACTATAAATCAATGAATAAAAAAGAAAAATACCCACACCAACATTTATACACATATCAGAAAGATTAAATACCGGCCATATTATTATATCTATATAATCAACTACAAAACCATAAAATATCCTATCAAAAAGATTAGATAACGCTCCTCCTAAAACTAATCCCAAAGCTACCTTAGATGTCATATTTTTCTTCTCTTTTTTAATCATCGCAACCAGAACAACAATAAAAATAAATCCTATGTATATAAGAAGTGTAGAGCAACCTTTTAAAATCCCAAAAGCCGCTCCCTGATTAAAAACAACAGTAATATGAAAAACATTCTTTACTATGGGAATTGATTGAAAAGGTAAGTTGTTTTTAAGATAACTTTTTATAAAGTAATCTATAAGAAAAACAATACCGCTGACTAAGGTAGCTACCCCATTTTATATCCTGTTTTCCTTCTCCAGTTTCTCCCTACATTTTGCACAATACCGTGCATAAGGGATAGCCTTTAAGCGTCCTTTGGTAATGTTTTTATTACACAACAAACATATTCCATAGCTTTTATCTTCTATTCTCTTAAGAGCCTCATCTATCTGAAACAATATCTTATGCTCATTAGAAACAAGGTCTAAATTAAATTCTCTCTCATAATTATCGCTTGCCACATCTGCCATATGCAAACTATAGCCAGAAATGTCTCCGGAAATATCCTTCTGAGATTTCATAAGAGTATCTGCAGAAATATCTCTTATCTTATCAAGAAGACTTTCTTTAAAATTTATAAGAATTTCTTTAAATTTCTTTAAGTCTTTAGCTCTTAATCTTTTTAACCTTGCTCTTCTCTGGACAGTCTTTTTTCCTGATCTATTTGTCTTACCTTTTCTCTGCGGTTTTCTTCTTAACATTATCTCCTCCTTTCAAAACACTTACGCATCTTAAGCACAAATCAACATACTCTTTTTTGCTCCCTACGTCTTTACGCCAATTCCAACAACGTAAACACTTGTTACCCTCTGCCTTTTTAACTTCAATTTTAAAGTTGCCTCTTTCCACTCTAACTTTGGAAACAATAAAAACCTCTCTTAAGATATCTTCCCGCTCTTTAAAAAATAAATAATCATCCTTGTCACAGTAAATATTAACTTCTGCCTCCAGAGAACTACCAATAATAGATTCTTCTCTTTTTCTCTCAATCTCTTTTAAAACTTCACTCCTTAAAGCCAAAATCTTTTCTCCCTTTACAAGAATATCCCTCTCTATGTGCATTTGTTCTTTATCCTCATCAAAACTATGAAGAAATATTGACTCTTGTTTACCTTTCCAGGCATGAAAAGAAAGAAAAGCATCTTCTGCAGTAAAAGGTAAAATAGGAGCAATAATTTTTAAAAGAGCTTTAATGATATAATAGAGCACATTCTGTGCTGATTTCCTCTCTTTTGAAACTGGGGAATAAGTATATAATCTATCTTTTAATATGTCAAGATAGAAAGAACTCAAATCAAGGTTGCAGAAATTAAATATTTTCTGGCAAACTTTATAAAAACTAAAGCCTTCATAGTCTCTTATAACTTCCCTTAAAAATACTCTACTCTTATACAACATATACTTATCAATTTCTTTCAGCTCTTTTTCTTCTATATAATCAACATCTTCGTCAAAATCGTAGAGATTCCCCATAATAAATCTTAAAGTATTCCTTATCTTTCTATAAATATCTATCAGTTGATTTATTATCTGGCGGGATAATTTTATATCCTCTGAATAATCACTAGAAGCAACCCATAATCTAAGTATCTCTGCCCCATATTCCTTAACAATTTCCTGAGGAGAAATAACATTGCCCAATGATTTAGACATCTTTCTCCCTTCACTATCTACCACAAACCCATGGGTAAGAACAGTATTAAAGGGAGCGGTATTATATTTTGCTACAGAAGGAATTAAAGAAACCTGAAACCACCCTCTATGCTGGTCACTTCCCTCAAGGTATATATCCGCAGGAAAACGTAAATTTTCATTACTCCTTACCACTGCCAGAAAACTTGCCCCTGATTCAAACCATACATCCAATATATCGTTTTCTTTATCAAATTCTATATTGCCACACCGGGGACATTTAAAATCAGAAGGTAAAAAATACAAAACATCTTTCATAAACCAACTATCAGAACCTTCCTTCCTAAAAATATCTGCTGTTCTCTCTATTACTTCCGCATTAAGAATAATTTCTCGACAGCTCTTACATTTAACTACAGGAATAGGGACGCCCCATAGTCTTTGACGAGAAAGACACCAGTCAGGCCTTAAGGTTAACATACTGCGCATTCTTTCAATTCCTGAAGAAGGAATCCATTTTACCTTTTCTATTACTTCCAAGAGTCTTCTGCGAAGATTATTATGCTCTATATCCAAAAACCACTGGTAGGTTGCCCTAAAAACAATGGGATTTTTACACCGCCAACAATGAGGATAGGAATGAATGACAGTTTCATTTCTAATAAGATAACCCTTACTTCTTAATAACTCAATTACTAAATTATTTGCTTCGTAAATATCCTTTCCTGAAAATTTGCCTGCCTCTTCCGTAAAAATTCCTTTTTCATCTAAAGGCATAATTATATCTAAATTATACTTTTTTACCAAAGAAAAATCCTCTTGACCATGACCAGGAGCAATATGGACGCATCCACTTCCTTCCTTACAAGAAACAAAATCTGCTTTAACTACAAGCGACTCTCTCTCTATAAAAGGATGGTGAAGTACAATACCTTCTAAGTCTCTACCCTTATATACTTCGCTTTCTTCTAAGGTAATCCCTAACTTTTTATTGAGAAAATCCTTTAATTCTAAAGCAAAAATCAGTGATTTATCTTTATAATCAAAAACTCCATAGTCTAAATCAGGATGAACTGCTACTGCAACATTGGAAATAAGAGTCCAAGGAGTAGTTGTCCATATCAAAAAGTATACATTGCTGGCTTTAACTCTTCCTTTAGCATCTTTTATTTTAAAGAGAAAATAAATAGAAGGCGATTCTTTATCTACATACTCAACTTCTGCTTCAGCAAGAGCAGTTTCACACACTACGCACCAGTTAACAGGTCGCCTTCCTCGATATACATATCCGGAAACAACCAGTTCTCTTAAAAGAATCAACACCCAATACTCATAATCATTAGATAAAGTAAGATAAGGCTTTTTCCAATCACTAAATATACCCAAACGTTTAAAATCCTCTTTCTGTAAATCTACAAATTTTAAAGCGAATTGACGAGCTTTTTTTCTAAAATCTACCACATCTACTTCGGATTTACTCTTATCTAACTCTTTAAAAAGCTGATGCTCTACAGGCAAACCATGGCAATCCCACCCTATAATAAAAGGTGTATTGTAGCCCGAGATACTCTTTAATTTAACGATGATATCCTTAAGTATCTTATTAAGAGCATGGCCTATGTGAATAGGGCCATTGGCATAAGGAGGACCGTCGTGAAGAACAAACTTTTTTTTCTTTTCTCTATTTTTTTGCAAAAGCTCATAAATCCTAATTTCATCCCAGAAAGTTAATATCTTAGGTTCTAAATACATAAGGTTTGCTTTCATAGAAAAAGTTGTCCGCGGTAAATTAAGAGTATTACGATAGTCCATTTTTCCTATAGATATTTTTTCAAAATTATCTTAAGCTCCTCTTTTTTCTTTTTGGGAATAAATTTTTTTTGCGTTACAATAGAACTTTTTAAAGTATCCTTACATTTACATGTTCTCTCTTTTTCTATAAGGGGGATTATCTCTTTAATTATCTTTTTAGCATTTTCTACATTTTTAATAAGATTAGCAATAACCATCCTCGCAGTAACGCTATCATGGGAAGGATGCCAACAGTCATAGTCAGTAACTGAGGCTAAAGTAGCATAACAAATCTCTGCCTCTTTAGCTAAACGTGCTTCTGCAAGGTTAGTCATCCCAATAATGTCCATCCCCCAACTTCTGTAAAGATTAGACTCTGCCAGAGTAGAAAATTGAGGACCTTCCATATTAAGATATGTCCCTCCAAAATGGACCTCTACTCCTACCTTTCTTGCCGCTTCCTCTATTTTTTTCGCCAAGCTCTCGCATATAGGATAAGCGAAACCAATGTGAACTACAATACCCTCATCAAAAAAGGTATACTTCCTGGCTTGATTGGTTCTGTCAACAAACTGAAGAGGAATAACAAAATCAAGTGGTTTAAGCTCTTCTTTAAGAGAACCGCACGCACTTACAGAAACAATCCACCCTACATTTAGTTTTTTCATGCCATAAATATTTGCCCGATAATTAATTAATGATGGGGAAATTGTATGCTCTTTTCCATGACGAGGTAAAAAAACGACTTCTCTTTTCTGAAATTCAGCAATAATATAAGACGACGAAGGTTTACCAAAAGGCGTCCTTAAAGAAATTTCTTTTTTCCTCTTTATTCCTTCCAGTTTATAAAGCCCACTTCCTCCAATTATACCTATTCTTTCCATAACCCCCCTTTGCTACTATTACTTATGTGTGTTACTTATGATAATAGTTAGCAAGTTCTTTTGCTTTTTTATAAGCAGAATTTATCGCTTCATTAATTATAGAGTTCAATCTTTTCTTAGTAAAAATTCTAAGAGCGGACTCTGTTGTACCACCGCGCGAAGCAACATCTTCTATCAACTTAGAAAATTCCTTTCCGCTTAATGTTGCAAATCTAACCGCCCCTAAAAAAGTTTCTTCAATCATCATTCTGGCAATTTCCTGCGAAAAACCCAGTTTAAGAGCGGACTTCATTATTGCATCCATAAAATAATATACATAGCCAGGACCACTCCCACTTATACTCGTTACCTTATCTAAAAAACTCTCCTTAATTACAAATACCTTCCCTACGCAACTAAAAATCTTATACGCAACATCTAAATCCTTTTTCGTAGCTAACTTTCCCTTACACATAAAAGAGACAGAACTTCTTACCTTTACTGCTAAATTAGGCATCACTCTTATCACTCTTATTCCCTTAATTCTTTTTTCAAAAAAATAGGTAGGAACCCCCGCAGCAATAGAAATAAGAAGAGGTCTTTTCTTTATAAAATATCTAACTGCATCCTTTATAAAAATTTCTATATCTTGCGGTTTTATCGCTAAGATTACCACATTAACAGAAGGAATAATTTTTTCCAAGCTCTCTTTCCTAATAATGGAATCTATTCCTTTCAGCTTCTTTTTCTCTTTATCGTAAGCTAATAACTGATAGGCACTTTCAGATAAAAGAGCTTCTCCTAATGCCCTACCCATATTCCCAAATCCTACAAGCCCAATAGATAATTTCTTCTTCATAAAGTGGTTTACCATACCACAAAATATTTAGTGTGTCAACATTGATGGAAAAAACTACTACTACTATTCTTCCTTCTCTACTACCCCACTAAATTTTACACTAACGGAAAAAACTTTCCTCAAGGAGATTAAATAAAAGGGGAGGATAAAAAAGAGTTAGTATCGCTTTTTTAACAGCTTAAGGAAATTTTTAAACTCTTCTTCTTTTATAGAAAAGCTCTCTTGGGGTAAAGGAAACTGATTTTTCTTTACCTTGCTGATAAACTCTCTTACTGCTTTATTTATAAGAGAAGACAAATCAACAAACTTGCGAACAAATCTTGGGCTGAGTTTATTATATAATCCCAACAAATCATAAAGGACCAAAACCTGGCCATCACATCCGCTACCTGCCCCAATCCCAATTGTAGGGATTTTTATAGTCTCAGTAATAACTTTGGATACTTTTGCAGGAACACATTCAATTACCATACTAAAAACTCCCGCCTTCTCAAGAGCCTTTGCTTCTTCGATAAGCATAAGAGCTTTTTCAGCATTTTTACCCTGCACAAGAAACCCTCCTAACTTATCTGCTGTCTGAGGGGTAAGTCCAATGTGTCCCATAACGGAGATTTTGTGCCTAACCAAAAGGCGGGTTATCTCTCTACAATAAAAAAACCACTCTAATTTTACTGCATCAGCACCTGCTTCTTTAATAAACTTCTCTGCATAGTATAAAGCTTTTCTTCTATTTATCTGGTAACTTTTATAGGGCATATCCGCAACCACTAAAGCTCTCTTAACTGCCTTTCGTACTGCCCGTGTATGATTAAACATCTCCCTAAAACTTATATCTTTTGTAGTATCCATTCCTAATACAACATTTGCTAAAGAATCTCCTACAAGAATAATATCTACTCCTGCCTCATCAAGAATAGAGGCAAAAGAGGTATCGTAACAGGTAAGCATAGTTATTTTATCTTTACCTTTCTTATTAATGATATCTAAGGGAGTAACTTTATTGGAAAACATGTATTTTTTTCCCCTGAGATGTTTTTGTTATAACAAATATTCTCATTGTTGAGGGAGTTTGCTTTAAAAACTTCTCTATCCCTCTAAGTCCCATTACAAAAAATGCGGTAGCAAGGCTATCTGCTATAGTACAGTTCTTAGCTATCACTGTAACACTAAGTACATCATTGGTGACGGGAAAACCTGTTTTAGGATTTATAATATGAGAATAGCGTTTTCCGTTATAGATAAAGAACTGTTCGTAGCTTCCCGAAGTTGCTACTGCTTCATTAAACAAAGAAAGCACTTCAATTATCCCTTCTTTAGAAGCGGGGTCTCTTATACCTACTTCCCAAAATGAATCTTTATTTTTTCCCAAACAGTATATATCTCCACCCGCATTAATTAAAACATTTTTTATACCTTCTTTCTTTAAACGCATAACTGCTTTGTCTACCATAAAACCCTTGGCAATTCCAGAGAAATCTAACTTTAATCCTTTCTTTTTAATTGTTACTGTATGGGTAGTAGGATTAATCTCTATAAACTCCATACCTCCTTTTTTTACCAAAGTTTGAATCTCTTCCAGGGAAGGGAACTTCTTTAATTTTTTACCCTCCTTTAACTTTTTCCAAAAATTATAAACTCTTCCTTGTGAAATATCAAAATTCCCTTCAGTAAGGTCGTATACCTGACGAGACAAAAGAAGAAGCTCTATCATCTCCGAGGAAACTAAAAGTGGTTCATTGTAACTTTTATTAAGACAAGAAACTTCTGAAGAGGGATCATAAATATTAAATATCTTATCTAACCGTTTGAATTCATCATAAGCCACAGAAATAGCCTGCTTTTCATAAGAAGTGACGGTAAGATATGTACCTGATATTATAAAAGTTTTTTGATAAGGCACTCTATCGCAACAAGAAAATATAAAAAGAAAGATAAAAATCCTTATTTTCTTAGCCATTTCCGTAGCGATTCGATACTTAAACAATTTAGAATGTCCTTCTTCTCAAGCCAACCTCGGCGTGCTACATTTAAACCCAATTCCATTGTATCTAATTGCTTCAATATATGTGCATCTGTACCTAAGGATAACTTCACCCCCCTTCTTTTTGCCCATAAGGCATTGGCATCATTTAAATCCATCCGTTGAGGATAACAATTAATTTCTAAGGCGACGTGATAATCTTTTGCTACCTTAAATATCTCTTCCAAATCAACATCATAAGCATCTCTCGCGCCCCAAAGTCTTCCTGTAGGATGACCGATAATATGAACATACTTATTCTTACAAGCAGAGATAATTCTTTTAGTAAGCTGTCTCTTTGATTGTTTGAATCCGGAGTGAATAGAAGCAATTACTAAATCAAACTCTTTCAGGATACCGTCAGAATAGTCAAGGTTCCCTTCCGAAAGAATATCAACTTCACTCCCACATAAGATGTGGAAATTCCTATATTTTTTATTTATCTTTTTTATCTCTTCTATTTTCTTATAAACTGCCTTCTTCTCCAAGCCCCCTGCTACTTTAAGAGATTGAGAATGGTCAGTAATAGCAACATATTCGTAACCTCTCTTTAAGGCTGCTTCTGCTATTTCTTCAATAGAAGAATCTCCATCACTATATAAAGAATGAATATGCAAGTCGCCTTTAATATCTTTTAATTCTAAAAGATGAGGAAGTTTTTTCTTTAAAGCTGCCTCTATTTCTCCTCTATCCTCCCGTAATTGGGGTGGAATATACTCCATCCTCATAAGAGAAAAAATTTCTTCCTCAGTTCTTCCCGCAATTTTCTTATCTTTATGAGAAAATACCCCATATTCATTAATCTTGTATCCCCGCTTAACTGCAAGCTGACGCATTTTAATATTGAACTGTTTTGAACCTGTAAAATACATCAAAGCGGCTCCGAAACTATCTTTATTAACTACCCTTACATCAACCTGAATATTACGTTCTTTTGCTACTACAGAAGATTTGGTCTCTCCGTGGGCAATAACTTCTTTAACCTGAGGTAATCCTGTAAAACATTCCATAACTCTCTTTGGCTTCTTTGATATAACCAGAATATCAATATCCTTTACAGTATCCTTTCTTCTGCGTAAAGATCCTGCAGGTTCTATAATCTCTACTTCTTTTATTTTTTTTAAACTGTTAATAAATTGACCAGCTATCTGTAAGGCAAAATACAAAGGTGTCCTTTCTTTTCCCTGACGAATAAGAGCAATTCCTTTAATGATATTTTCTTCAGTCTTCTCTCTTATCCCCTCAATAGTACGCAACCTGCCTTTCCTAGCAGCAGAATCTAACTTCTCAATTGTATCTATATGTAACTTATCGTAAATATATTTAACAGTTTTGGGGCCCAAACCAGGTATTTCCATCATTAAAAGAAGGCTTTCAGGAATATCTTTCTTTAATTTTTCATAGAAGGATAAGGTACCTGTTTTAATAATTTCCTCTACCTTTAAGGCTAAGTCTTTGCCTATCCCAGGAATTTCCGTAAGCCTGCCTCTATTTAAGAATACTTCTAAATCCTCCGCTAAACTATCAATATTTAAAGCAGCTCTCTCATAGGCCCTTATTCTAAAAGGATTCTCACCTTTTAACTCTAACAACTTAGCAATATCTCTAAAAATCCTAGCGATTTGTGCATTCTTCATTCTACTTCATTTCCCCTATTAACGGTGTCTTTTATTAGAAATATAAGAAGCAGTTACCTTGTTTTTAATCCCGCCTCGCGTTGTAAACTCTGCTTCTACTATAATCTGGCGAGGCCTAAGAACTTTTCTCAAATCCTCCATAATCTTATTCACCGCGTGCTCATTATAAACTTTAACACTTCTAAAAGCATACAAATAATACTTTAATGACTTAAGTTCAATGAGCTTTCTATAAGGAATATAGGAAATTGAAAGGTATGCATAATCAGGTAAACCTGAGAAAGGACAAAGACATGTGAACTCGTTAGACTGCAGTTTCACTGTTATTTTATTTTGTGGATACTTATAAGGGATAGTCTGTAAAATAGATACATCGATATCCTCAGGTTTAAATGTATCACCCTGTGTTTTTTTTGCTTTTTCCTCTATAGAAGAAGGTTTCCTATTTCTATAAATCATACTCGCTCCTTGTTATAAATATCCTTCTCTTAAAACAACCTATCTTGATTATCAAATATACCACAAGACACAAAAATTATCTTCTCTCCTTGATAACATAATAATAACAGACATTATTTATATTGTGAATTTTAATTTTATATTTTACTTCTTTTAAATATTTCTAATAACCTTTTTAGATAACCTTAATCTTTAATTAAACCCTCTCTTTTAAATTGCAACAAAAGTTGGTAAGCTACTTTTAAGGCTCTATAACTTGAGCCTGCGTTCTCTAAAAATACACATATACTATATCGGGGTCGGCGATAAGGAAAAAACCCCACAAACCAACCATGTGATTTCCCCGAAGTCTGGGCAGTACCCGTTTTACCAGCAATACCTAAAGATAGATTATAAAGCAAATGGGCAGTTCCACTTTTTCTTAAAACAGCCTCTCTTAAACCTTCTTTTATTATTTTAAGATGAAAAGAAGAAATATTAAGATAATTCTTACTCAAAAAGGCAGTTTCTTCATCTCCAATCTTCTTAAGAAGATGAGGCCTTACAATATAACCTCCATTGGCAAAAGCAGAGATTGCCACTAATGCCTGCAGGGGGGTTACTTCTAAATAGCCTTGCCCAATAGAAATGTTTATGGTATCTCCTGTAAACCACATCTTTTTTCTATATTTTCGTTTCCACTTAGGATTAGGCACAATACCTTTCTTTTCATAAGGTAAGTCGATGTCTGTTTTCTTGCCAAAATTAAATTTTTTTGCCCACCGGTAAATTCTCTCTATTCCTGCTCTTAAACCGAGATTATAAAAATAAACATTGCAGGAATGAACGAGCGCATCAATAAGATTCTGAACTCCATGAATATCCCAGCAAGAAAATTTTGAATCCTTAAATATAAAATATCCGGGACAATTAAAAGTAGTATCTTTACTTATTAACTTCTCTTCTAAACCTGCTATAGCAACAATAGGCTTAAAAACTGACCCTAAAGGATAAGTTGCCTGGATTGTCCGGTTAATAAAGGGTTTCCTTTTGTCTCTAAAAATATTTTGGACACCTTTGCCCTTTGTAACCTTATTAAGGTCATAAGAAGGCCGAGAACAAAGTACAAAAATCTCTCCATTGTAAGGGTCCATCAAAATAATGGCTCCTTTCTCTTCCGATAATGCCTTATAAGCAGCTATCTGCATACGTAAATCTATAGTTAAGGTAATATCTATTCCTCGCTGAGGAACCTGTTCACCTAAAAACCCTACTATCTTACCACTCGAATCTACCTCAACTAATTTACCGCCGTCTTTACCTCTTAAATAACTATCGTAATACTGCTCCACTCCTAAGAAGCCTACCCTTTGATAAGGAGTGTAACCATAAGCTTTAAGCTTATTGTATAAAATTTCTGCTCTTTTTACATATCCTAAAATATGAGAGACTTCCTTACTAAAAGGATAAAAACGAAACGGCATCTCTTTAATGATTATATCATCACCGAATCTCTCCTTTGTACGTAATGCTTCTTCTTTGCTAATATCTTCTATAATACTTACCGGAGCAAAGAAACTTTTTACATTGCGATTATAGTTACTATTTATTTTATTGTAAGGAACGCCTAAGAAATGAGACAGCTCATAGAAAAGGTCTCTTTTTTTATTTCTTATCTGATAAGGAATAACAGCAATGTTAAAAATAGGTTTGTCATAAGCAAGTAACTTTTTATTTCTGTCCAAAATAGAACCCCTTATTGTATCCTGAGGAATAACCTTTATATAGTTAGCCTTAGATCTTACCAAATAATAATCGCCCTTGATAATCTGAAAGTAAAACAATCCTCCCAGAATAAGCGAAAACCCTATAAGAGTTACTCTCCTAATTACTCTTTTATCCATTGTTTTAAGGCATAATCCATAAGAAGAAATCCACAAAAAGAGTAAAGAATAAAACTTAAGGAGAACAATAAGGATATATATCTTACAACAAATATATTAAGAATAAGATTAAAGATTATAGCTATAATAGCGATAATAAGTCTAAAAAGAGTCTTATCTCTAAAATGTCTTAAGAGTATTTTTATCAATAAAACAGTAAAAATAAAGTTGCAAGTATAAAAAGGCAGAAAATTAGAAGATACCGCATCTTTTGCCATACCAAATAAAATAACGTAAAATAAAACAAAGGTATAATCCATATAAAAAGTAATAAAGATTATTCCTATCATAAGAAAATCTATCTTAAAAATAAAATCTAAAGGGACTGCCATATCAAGAAAAAAAAGAATAAATAAAAGTACAAAAGTCCTTAAACCCACATCTCTCATATCATAAAAACTAAAATTTAAAAGTTAAAATTATATTTCAGTTCTTCTCATTTAACTGCAAAAACTATTAAGGAAGGATAGAGCTTAGAATATGGCTTAACAGTGATATCCATAAAAAAACTATTAGATAATTTCTTTATCTTAACTACCTTTCCTATAGGAAAATTTCTTCCCCAAGAATACAATAATGCTAAAACTTCCTCATTATCGTCAATCTCTACATCCTTCTCAATATAATATACCTTAAGCATCCCATAAAGTGTTCCTCTTAAAAGTCCCAAATTATTTCCTATTTTAACTGTAATAAAGAAATCTGGGTCATTAATAAGGGTTATTTCTGAAAAATTATTATAAACCTTAGAAATCTTTCCTATTAAGAAACCTTCTTCGTCTAGAACAGGAGTATTTTCTTTTAACTTATGGTCTTTTCCTCCCTTCACAAAAATAGTCCTCTTAAATCTTGTTGGCACTGCACTTATTACTCTTAAAGGAAGAATATCTATTCTATACTCCTCTTTAAGCCCTAAGATGCGTCTTAACTTTTCATTTTCCTTTTTTATGTCCTGATAATATTTCTTCTCCAGGGAAAGACGCAGATTATCCGCTTTAATCCTTACTATCTCCTGTTTAAGTCTACTGTTAGAGAAAAGAAAATTCCCATAAAAATATATAGCTACCCTTTTAAAAAAAGAATGGACAAAAAAATATACTATAAGTACTACGAGTATTAATAGGAGAATACCAAATTTTGATTTAGTGAATTTAGAAGGTAGATACAAGAGAGATTTGTTTTAAAAACTTATGCTCTTCTAAGATTTTGCCTGTTCCCAGGGCAACTGCTGTTAAAGGATCATCCGTAGTAAAAGAAGCAAGCCCTGTTTCTTCTGATATCAATTTATCTAATCCTTTCAGTTGCGAACCTCCTCCGCAGAGTACAATACCTCTCTCAATAAGATCAGCAGCTAATTCAGGAGGAGTTCGTTCTAAAGTCACCTTTGTTGCCTCTACTATTTCTTTTAGAGGAGCCTGAAGAGCTTCTCTTATTTCCTCAGAATTAACACGGATAAATTTAGGAAGACCTGTTATTAAATCCCGCCCTCTAACTTCTATTGTAAGTTCCTCATCCAGTGGCCAGGCGGAACCTATCTTTATTTTTATCTCCTCAGCAGTACGTTCTCCAATCATAAGGTTGTAATTCTTTTTCATATGCTCAATTATAGCCTCATCCATTTCATCGCCCCCTACTCTTATAGAACGAGCATACACAATACCTCCCAATGATATTACAGCAATCTCTGTAGTACCTCCACCAATATCAATAATCATATTGCCTTGGGGTTCAGCAATAGGCAACCCTACTCCTATTGCAGCAGCAATAGGCTCTTCTACAGGAATAACCTCTCTTGCTCCTGCTCTAAGAGCAGAATCCTTAACCGCTCTCTTTTCTACTTCAGTAATACCTGAAGGAACAGCTATCACTACTCGAGGTCCAACAATAACTTTTCGCGGATGTACCTTTTTAATAAAATGCCGTAGCATACTCTCTGTTATGTCAAAATCTGCAATTACTCCGTCTTTCATCGGCCTTATAGCCACAACGCTTCCTGGGGTTTTCCCTAACATTTTTTTTGCCTCTTCTCCTACTGCCCATACATCTTTAGTATTCTTGTAAATTGCCACAACAGAAGGCTCACACAAAACAATCCCCTCTCCTTTTACATATACTAAAGTAGTAGCAGTACCTAAATCAATCCCAATATCATTAGAAAAAGCACCAAAGAGGTTACTCAATCTTCTTAAAATTGTCCTTATACCTCTTCCCATTTTAAACTATTTTTTACAGTAAAATATAACAGAGGGGTAGGAGATTGTCAACAACAACTTTAAAGATGTGTTAAGTCCCGAATTTTACCCCTGTAATAAATCCTTTATCTATCTTTTCCTGCCATATTACACGGGCATAAGTCTCAATGAAACCACTTTCCTTGCCAGGAAGCTCGAACTTTAACTCAAGAATACTCCCTAAAGGAATCTCTTTATCTAAAACAATACACAATCCACCTTCACTAATGTTACACGTAACACCCTCTCCTCCACAAGGGGTAATAACTCTATAACTAAGATTTGTAATTATTTCTTTCCTGAAGTATTTCCGCCGTTCACCCTGCGACTTATCCTTCTTCTCCTCTTTCATACGTCTTCCTTCCTAAATAATACCACTCTATTCTTTCCTAAAATTTTAACATTATCTAAAAGAAAAATAAAGAGAAAAAATAAAGAGCATAAATTAACTATTTTAAAGGAGATTTTTGCTTTTAAAGGAGTAAAATTACCAGAATAATGGGGATTTAAAAGCACAATGCCTAATTCATTATCATAAAGTTTAATAAGATTAAATCTTTTTATCCAGTAATTAAGCTCTTTATATTCTGGCCTAATCCAAACAATAATTTTTGCAAGCCTATAAGGAGAGACTCTTTTAAAGCTCTCTACCTCTACCATTATAGAAGAAGAAGTAGGTCTGTTACTTAAAGCAGAAAAAATTTGCGAAGCTACAGGAATATTAGAAGCAATAATATCATTAGCATTAGTATATTTCTTAATTACCTCCACAATAGGAGTATAGTATTTAGGGTAAAATAAAGTATTAAATTCAAACATATGAACGAATTTTCCTGAAATAAAATTATAATAAGTTGAGTTTAAAAAATTATATTTAAGCTTTCCGTTCTTTAAATCAACGGTAGGATGGATAAAGAAAAAAAATAATCCTAAAATTAGCGTAATTAAAAACTCTTTCTTAGAAGACAAATTTTTTCTAAAATAGCCTAAAATATAAGCTATCCCCATACATAAACCCAACATCCCTTGGGCAGAAAAAAAACGATAGGGGTATTTAAAAAATACAACTATACTTCCTAAAGTATACCCCAGAAACAAGAAACTAAAAAATCCTCTTATCTTGAGACAGTAAAGCAAAGAAAATAAACCTGCTAACAAAATAAGAATACTATAATGAGAAAATCTAACTTCTCTTAATACCGTTAAATGGACATAAGAAAGATAATGGAGCTGGTGAATAATAAAAGGGGAAGCTAATACAATAGAAGCTGAAATTATAAGTAAGGACTTTTTTCGCCATTCTTTACTAAAAATTCCTAAAATTAACAAAGATATAACAAAAATCCAAGGAATACCAGCGTGGGTATAAAAAGAAAGGGCTAAAAATAAAATACTAGAAATTATCTTTCCTTCTTTTAGAAAATACCAACATAAAACTCCAAAAATTACTGCTAAAGAAGCAGGGATATTTCCAGAAACTGAAGAATAGAAAGCAAAAAAACTGCTGGATATTATAAGAAAAAAAAACGAAAAAAAAGAGGAAATCTGCTTTTTAAAAATATACCATAATAAAAAGAAAAAAAGAGGAACAATTAATATTTCTGTGATTCTTAATGCTGTTATTCCATCAATACCCATAGATATTAAACTAACAATAACAAAATGATACAAGGGTGGGTAAAGATGAGGCCGACCATAAGGAGAAAAATTCCACCAGTCTATCCCTGTCCACCCTCCTGATTTAATAAAACCAAAAGCTACGGACAAATGGTAATAATCATCGATAAACTGAGGAAGATAATTAAAACGTACACAAGACAGTATAGTAATTAGAATGAGCAAACTAAAACCGAAGATATTATAAATATCAATTTTTCTCTTCTTCATACTTTACTTTCCAAAGATACAGTCCTTTCGCAGGAGCAGGGTTAGGAATATAAGCTATTTTCCTATCTATTATCTTCTTAGCTTCTTTTAAATTAATCTTTCCCTCTCCTATCTTCACTAAAAACATAACAATATTCCTCGCCATGTTCCTCAAAAAGCCTGTTGCTTCCATATCAATATAAATTAAAGATTGTCTCTTTCTTACAGAAACGTTAATCATCTTCCGACAGCAACTTTTATATCTCAATGCTCCTTTAGCGAAAAAGAAAAAGTCTCTTTCTCCTTTAAGGTAAGAAGCGATTTCCTTCATTCTTTCTATTTCTACCCTCTGAGGTAAATACCATGCATATTTGTATAAAAAAACAGAAGGGTCTTTTTTATTTAGAATAACATAACGATAGACCTTTGATTTTGCGCTAAAACGAGCATGAAAACTTAATGGCACAAATTTAATCTTTTTAATTCTTATATTCTCAGGGAGCAATGCATTTAAAGCGATTTTTATTTTTTTAAGAGGTATTGCTGTATCAATCTTAAAATTAACACACTGCCCTTTTGCATGGACACCACGGTCAGTCCTTCCTGCATAAACAACTCTTATCTTTTTCCTAAAAAGTTTTTCAAGAGAACTTTCTAATTCTCCCTGGATAGTTTTTACTTTTTCTTTATGTCCTTTTAATTTAATGTCTGGATTTTTTAATCTTTCCTTTTGTATCTGCCAGCCAAAATACTCGCTACCATCATATTCAATTTCTAAAAATATATTTTTCATCATAAGATAATTATAGCATAAAGAAAGAAAGGTAAAATAATATAGAAAGTTTTATTAATAGGGAAGTTGGGAACAATTTTAAGCCTTTTATAGAAAACTTTGGTGTGATTCTAAAAGGACCAAATCAAACATTTTTATCTTATCTCTATCTCTTGCTTAATGCTTCCGTCCTCAGTAAGAGTAGAAATGCTTTCTTTATACCTTCTTTATCATAAAGAGCAACAACAACCTTTGCATATTGAAAAAAACATACAGCAGGAGGTCTCAGCAACGTGTTAACTCACAAAATATTTTTACAGGAGAAAAAAGACTTGATCTTCTCCTTAACCGCATCTTCAAGAGATAGCTATGTCTTCCTCTGAAGTAAACTCTGTTTTTTCCTAGAAAGTATTTTCTGTATCTTTTGGGATTATCTCGATAGTGATATCTGCTTCTTAAATAGAATGACTTACTCGCACAAGACTAAAAAGGAATCCCTTTTTATACAATGCAGAATAACACGCTCTTGTACATAAAGTATACTAAATATTATAAGCTATTTAATTGAATATAAAGAAAGACTATCTAATCAATTCTTCAGCAATTTGAATAGCATTCAAAGCAGCTCCTTTCCGAAGATTATCTCCTACACACCACAACCAGAAAGAATTCTTGTTAAAAGGGTCAAGGCGCAATCTTCCCACATAAACTTCATCTTTATTCTCTGCATCAAGAGGCAAAGGATAACTGTCCCTACAAAGAAACTTAATTCCTTCAGAATTAGCAATGGTATTTTCAATATCTTTGAAGGTAACATCTTTTTTTGTTGTAAAATAAATAGCCTCTGAGTGTGAAGTAAATACAGGAACCCGCACACACGTAGCAGAGACTTTTATCTCTGCATCGGAAAAGATCTTATGCGTCTCACAGACTACTTTCTCTTCTTCACTAGTATAACCGTTATCCTTAAATTCTCCTATCTGGGGAATTACATTAAAAACAATTTGAGAAGGAAACACTTCAGAAAATTTGTCAATTCTCTTCTCCCATAAAAGAAATTCTTTGTCCCTATTTTTATCTACAATACGGACAGTCTCATTGCAAAGTGTCTCAACTGCTCTCCTACCTGCTCCACTTGTTGCCTGAAAACTGGTAAGAATAATCTGAGCTAAACCATACTTTTTATATACTCCTGCTAAAGCCACAATCATCTGAATGGTAGTACAATTAGGATTAGCAATTAATCCCTTATGGGTTAAAATTTCCTTACGGTTTGCCTCAGGAACAATTAAAGGCACTCCTTCCTTTAGACGAAAATCTGCACCATTATCAATAACTACTGCCCCCCCGGAAATAAACTTATCCGCATAGGTAACTGATGCTCCTTTTTCTCCTTCGGTTCCTGCAAAAAAAGCAATATCTATTCCGCTAAAAGATTTACCCTCAATTGCTTCTACATGATAAATATCCCCATCAACGGTAATATCCCTTTCACTACGAGCAAAAACTCTTAACTTATTAACAGGAAAAGAACGCTGCTTTAAAATACGCAGCATCTCTATCCCTACTGCTCCTACGCCAATAACTGCTATATTGTACCTCTCTTTTTTCCTCATACCAATCTTGTGTGTATGTAACTAAAGATTCTTCACTACCAAATCCCCAACTTCTGTAGTAGAATACCCCATCCTACCAGCAGCAAGACTCTTTAATTTTTCTCGCACAACTTTTTTTACAGAATTCTCTATTGCCTCTGCAGATTTTATCTCTCCTAAAAAATTAAGCATCATAGAAAGTGCACAAATTGCTGCTAAAGGATTAATAACATTCTTACCTGTATACTTAGGGGCACTGCCCCCTATGGGTTCAAACATAGAAACACCATCAGGATTGATATTACCTCCCGCCGCAATACCCATACCTCCTTGAATAATTGCTCCTAAATCGGTAATAATATCTCCAAACATATTATCCGTAACAATTACATCAAACCACTCAGGATTTTTGACCATCCACATGCACGTTGCATCAACATGGGCATAATCGGTTTTTATACCAGGATATTCTTCGGCAACTTTATAAAAAATCCTTTCCCATAAATCAAAAGCAAACGTTAAAACATTTGTCTTCCCGCATAAAGTAACTTGTCTTTTCTTATTTCTTTTTTGGGCATATTCAAAAGCAAACCGTATGCATCGCTCAACTCCTTTATAAGTGTTTATGCTTTCCTGAATAGCTACTTCTTCTCGGGTATTTTTCCGCAAGAATCCTCCTGCCCCACAGTAGAGCCCTTCAGTATTCTCGCGCACGACCACAAAGTCAATATCTTTTTCTTCCTTATCTCTTAAAGGGCAAAAGCGTTTGTCATAAAGAACCACAGGTCTCAGATTAATATACTGGTCTAATTCAAAGCGAAGACGCAAAAGAATTCCTTTTTCTAAAATCCCTGGTTTAACTCTCGGATCTCCTATCGCCCCCAAATATATTACATCTACATCTTTTAGCTCTCTTAACACACTACTCGGCATCACCTCTTTGGTCTTAAGAAACCTTTCTCCTCCTAAATCATAAAGCACTTTCTGGTATTTAAAGCTAAATTTCTTGCTAACTGCTTCTAGAACTTTAAGCCCTTCTCTAATAACTTCAGGACCTGTGCCATCACCTGGAATAACCGCAATTTTATACTCTTTCATTTATCTCCCTCACTTTTTGCAAAAATAATAGACTCTTTATTGACACACAAAAATGGGGCATCGAACTGCACTCTCCCCTCCCAATTATATACAGAGACTTTTGTTAAAGTAATAAAATGGGTCGTTGCCTTATTTAAATAATTAGAAAGCAATAAGCCTTCTCCTAAAGGAAGATACCCCTCTATTTTTGCATTAACCGTAAACAATGTCACTTTAACTTTTTTGGTGTGAGGCATTTTTCCTCCCCTTTATCCAAGCAATAACTCCTCCTGCATTTATTATCTGACGCATAAAAAAAGGAAACTTATCGCAAGTATAAACTCTATTCTGAGAAATATTTTTAATTTCGCCTTTTGTAAGATTAACTTCAAGGATATCACTGTTATTAATTGCATCTGTATAAGGAAAAATCAAAATTGGCAAACCTACATTTATACTGTTACGATAAAAAATTCTCGCAAAACTTTTAGCAATAACCAGAGATATTCCGCATCCTTTAATTGCCCATGAAGCATGTTCACGGCTAGACCCACAGCCAAAATTTTTACCTGCAACTATTATATCACCTTTCTTTATACGTTTTGCAAAAGAAGCATCAATATTTTCCATACACTTTGAGCCCAGAAAAACCTTATCCTGAGAATCAAGATATTTAGCAGGAATGATATCATCGGTATTGATATTATCTCCAAATTTATGAACTCTCCCTTTTATAATCATATATACTAAGTTTATATTATTTATATGAATTTATAAACTAAAAATAAAGCTATGAACTAATTTTTAATCGTTATTACTATTCAGTTTATTTCACGAGGATGTGTTATTCTGCCTGTAATTGCACTAGCTGCAGCAACTACAGGAGAACTTAAATACACAAAACTTTTAGGACTACCCATCCTTCCAATAAAATTTCTATTAGTGGTAGATAAGGCTATTTCCTTATCATCTAATATGCCACAATGCCCACCCAAACACGGCCCACAAGTAGGAGGACAAATCACACAACCCGCCTCTAAAAATATTCTGATTAATCCTTCTTTCTCTGCCTGCCTAAAGATAAAAGGGGTTGCAGGAATAATAATAACCCGTAAACCCTTTTTCACTTTTTTCCTCCGGAAAATAAAAGCAGCCTGGCGTAAGTCACTAATTCGTCCATTAGTACAGGAACCAATTACAACTTGATTAAGAACAACTTTCTTCAACTTGCTCACTGGTTTAGTATTACTGGGAAGATGAGGACAAGCTACTTGCGGTTCTATCTTACTTACATCAATCTCTATAATATCATCGTATTGCGCACTCTTATCGGACCTTAAATCTCTAATATCATCTATTTTTAACCGCTTCTTTGTAAACCTTCCTAAATATTTAAGTGTCTTCTCATCCGGCTCTATAATTGCTGTCTTAGCTCCAGCCTCAATTGCCATATTAGTAATGGTTAATCTTTGTTCCATATCAAGATGTTTTATTACAGGCCCACTAAATTCCATTACTTTATAAAGAGCACCATCTACCCCAATTTTACCTATAGTATACAAAATCAGATCCTTACCATAAATCCACGGAGGAATTTTCCCTTTATAAATAAATTTTATAGTAGAAGGAACTTTAAACCAACACTTACCTTCACTCATTACACCCGCTAAGTCCGTAGAGCCTACACCGAAACTTGCACAACCTATGGCCCCAAAAGTACACGTGTGAGAATCTGCCCCTACTATTAAATCTCCTGGCTTAAAGAATGCCTTTTCTAATAAAAACACATGTTCTATCCCACAATTATTTATATCAAAAAAATTTTTAATACCGAATTTACGAGAAAAATCTCTTAAGATTTTTACATTGTTAGATGCTTTTAAGTCCCGTGCAGGAACAAAATGGTCGCACACAAAAGCAACTTTTCGAGGGTTAAAAACTCTCTTAAAATGAGCATTATAAAATTGTTTTACTGCTAAAGGAGCAGTAATATCATTCCCAAAACAAAAATCAACCTTCGCATAAACAAAGTCTGTAAACTGCTTCTTTCTTGAGGCTCTTAGTAATATTTTTTCAATCAATGTTAACCCCATCACTCTATCTCTCTAAATTAGATATTCCCCTTTATTTTCTAACCTTACACTTCTCTTAAAAAGGCAAGCTTAATCAATGGGTATCATAAAATTTTTATGGACTAACAACAGAAAAATAAGAACTATTAAGCTTTGGACTCTAAATTTAATTAGAGCTACTTAAGTTCCTTTATTACCAAACTAGCATTATGTCCACCAAATCCCAAAGAATTAGACATTCCTATCTTAACATCTAATTCTCGTGCTTTATGGGGGGTATAATCTAAATCACACTCTGGGTCAGGATTATCCAAATTTACTGTCGGAGGAATAATTTTGTTCTTAAGTGCTAAACATGTAACAACAAATTCTATAGCTCCTGCAGCACCTAAGGTATGACCCATCATTGACTTAGTAGAACTTACAACAACATTATCTATATAATTCCCAAATGCCTTTTTCATAGCTATTGTTTCCATTTTATCATTTAACGGTGTGGAAGTTCCGTGTGCATTCACATAAATCTTCTCTTCTTTAACTCCTGCTTCTTTCAATGCTAATTCCATCGCCTTAGCAGGAGCTTTACCTTCAGGATCAGGAGCAGTTATATGATAAGCATCACAAGTTGCTCCATAACCAGAGATCTCACAACAAATGTTTGCTCCCCTTTTTTTTGCATGCTCAAGCTCTTCTAAGACAACAATACCTGCTCCTTCAGCTATAATAAAGCCATCTCTATCTTTATCAAAAGGCCTTGAAGCACGCTGAGGTTCACTATTTCTTGTGGAAAGAGCTTTAAGTGCACAAAAACCTCCTACGCCCATAGGAGTTATGGAAGCTTCTGTGCCTCCGCAAATCATAATATCAGCATTATCCTGTTGAATCACCCTATAAGCTTCCCCTATAGCATGTGCCCCTGAAGCACAAGCAGTAACAGTACAAAAATTAATACCCTTCAATCCAAAAGTAATTGCTACTACTCCTGCTGCCTCATTAGTGATAAGCATAGGAATAAGAAAAGGAGATATTTTCTTTGGCCCTTTACTCAATAATATCTTATGTTCTTCTTCTATTATCTCCAGACTACCAATACCCGAGCCAATAATTACTCCTATGCGAAAAGGATCAAAATTATTTACATCTAAATGACTCTCTTTAAATGCTTCATAAGCAGCACAGAGAGCAAATTGGACAAAACGGGCACTTCTTTTAATTTCTTTGGAGGAAAGAAAAGAGGAAGGATCAAAATTCTTTACTTCTCCTGCAATTTGTGAATCAAAACCACAGGCATCAAAATGGGTAATCAAATCAATACCACTCTCACCACGAATAAGAGCATTCCAAAAAGAATCCACTCTCACGCCTACAGGAGAGACAACACCATATCCTGTAACAACTACTTTTCTCATTGTAAAAGAGCTTAGGAAGATTTATTCTTAACTTTATCTTCTATATATTTAAGAGCATCCCCTACTGTAGTCATTTTTTCCGCATCCTCATCAGGAATCTCAATACCAAACTCTTCTTCCAGCGCCATAACTAATTCTACTGTATCTAAAGAATCGGCTCCTAAATCATCAATAAAGGAGCTTTCCGGTTTAATTTCTTCTTTTTTTACGCCTAACTGTTCAGCAATTATGTCTTTTACTTTCTCTTCGATTCCCATTCTTACCTCCTTTTTCCCAATTCAATCTCTCTACATCTAATGTTTCTCCTCTTTCCTCACATTAAATAAGCCCTCCATCTACAACAATTACCTGGCCATTTATGTAATCACCATCATTTGATGCTAAAAATAAAACTGCTTTTGCCACATCAGAAGGCCTCCCAAATCTCCCTAAAGGAATACGTGAAAGCATTTCCTCCTTAACCTTCTTATCTAATTTCTCGGTCATAGGAGTCTCAATATAACCAGGAGCAATTGCATTAACAGTGATATTTCGGGAACCTAACTCTTTCGCTAAGGTTTTGGTAATACCAATAATGGCAGCTTTAGAAGCAGCATAATTAATTTGGCCAGCATTACCTACTATTCCAATAATAGAGGAAATATTAATAATTCTTCCATATCGCTGTTTTACCATAAATCTTGCTGTTGCCTTTATGCAATTAAAAGCTCCTTTGAGGTTAACTGCTAAAACACTATCCCACTCATTTTCAGAGAGCCGTAAGACCAAATTGTCTTTGGTTATCCCCGCATTGTTAACTAATATATCAACTCTAGAAAACTTGTCAATAACTTTGTTGATATTTTTTCCCACTTCTTCGAAATTTACTACATTAACAATCAATCCCATAACTTCAGAATACCTTCCTAATTCTTTCTCAGTTTCCTCAAGAATATCTTTCTTTATATCAAAAAGAACTACTTTCGCTTTTTCTCTACAGAACTGTAAAGCTATTTCTTTGCCTATCCCTTGTGCTGCTCCTGTCACTATAACTATTTTATCTTTAAAACGCATATCTCCCTCCTTCTAAGTAAATATAACAAGCAGATTCATATGTACAGACATATCTCTTTAAAGACTATCCCAATCGTCTTTTTTCTCTATATTAATTACTTTAATGGCAGGATTAATTTTACGTATAAGTCCCCTTAATATGCGAGACGGTCCTACTTCAAAAAAAGTATCTACCCCTGCTTCTACCATATAATCTACGCATTTTCTCCATAGAACAGAATGGGTAAGCTGATTTATAAGATTAGACTTTATCTCCTCTTTATCCGTATGACCTTTGGCAGTAAAATTACTTATTATAGGTGTATGAGCATTTGAAAATTCTAAACTATCCATTACCTTCTTAAGTCTCTCTTTAGCAGGCTCCATAAAAGGAGAATGAAACCCACCGCTAACAGAAAGTTCTATTACCTTTAGCCCTATTTTCTCCAGAGCATCTTTAATACGTTGTCTATTTTTTTTAGCTAACGATATAACTATTTGAGAAGGAGAATTAATATTAGCAATATAAAATCCTTCTCCCTCATTATTTCTCAACATTTCTTCTTCTACCCCTAACACCGCAAACATACACGAAGGGTTTATTTTTGCTGCTTCTTGCATTGCTAAAGCACGCTCTTTAATTAAAACTACTAAATCCTTAAGAGATAACACACCTGCAGGATAAAGACAACTATATTCTCCCAAACTTAAACCGGAAAAATAATCTATTTTTATTTTTTTCTCTTTAAAAACTTCAAAGATAGCTAAATTTGTCGCTAAAATAGCCAGTTGCTGAAAAAATGTATCTTCTAATTCTTCTTTTGTACCATAAAAACACTTTTCCTTTAGAGGGAATCCTACAATTTCATCTATATGGGAAAAAATATTCTGAGCAGAGGTAAAATTATCATAAAAATCTTTTCCCATTCCGGGATATTGTGCGCCTTGACCAGGAAAAATAACAGCATTCATAATCAAAAATAAATAATCAATAAATACTCTCTTAATTTTTGTTCTTAGATTACATTTTCTTTGATGCGAGAATACTAGACTTAATATCTGCTAATCGCTATTTGATTAAACCCACTCTATAACTAATGCTCCCCATACAAGTCCTCCACCAAAAGCATCGAGAACCACAATATCCCCCTTTTTAATGAGTTCCTCCTCATACGCCTCACATAAAGCAATTGCAGTTGAAGCAGAGGACATATTCCCATATCTTTGAATATTCAAATACACCATATGAGAAGGAAGTTTAAGCCTTGTAGCAACTGCATTAATTATACGAATATTTGCCTGATGAGGGACTAACAGTTTAATCTTGGTACTATCTAAATTTGCTTTTTTTAAAGCATCCTTGGCAGCATCAACCATAATTCTTACTGCCAGACGAAAAAGCTCATTTCCCTTCATCTTAATGAAATGCATCTTTTCTTTTACAGTCTTTTTAGAAGTAGGTAGACGGGAGCCACCTGCAGGAAGAATAAGTAACTCTCCATAAGAACCATCTGCTCCTAATGAAGAGGCAAGGAAACTCTTTTTTCTTCCCGAAGATAACACTGCTGCTCCTGCTCCATCACCAAAAAGAACACACGTAGAACGATCTTCCCAATCGGTAAGTTTTGAAAGGGTTTCTGCTCCCACAACTAAAATATTGTTAGCGATGCCGCTTTCTATCAAGCCTTGAGCATATACCAATGCATAAATAAAGCCAGCACATGCCGCAGCAATATCAAGAGAAGCAGCCTTTTCTGCTTTCAAATAGTGTTGTAAGTAACAGGCAGTAGAGGGGAATTGATTATCAGGAGTTATAGTAGCAACAATAATTGCATCTAAATCTTTTGCTGATAATTGAGCACGTTTTAAAGCCAATCTTGCTGCGGGCAACGCTATTGCAGAAGTACTCTCTTTATCTTGAGCGATATGGCGTGTTTTTATTCCTGTGCGCGTAGTAATCCACTCATCAGAAGTATCAACAATTTTCTCTAAGTCTTGATTTGTTAATACCTTAGGAGGTAAGTACTTGCCTAACCCTATTATCCTGGCATATCTCATTTAACTTATCTCTTATAGTATCAATTAATTGACGGTTTAACTCCTGAGTAGCAACTTTAATAGCGTTCTTAACTGCATAGCGCGAGGAACGGCCATGGCCAATAATTACAACCCCATTAACCCCTAAAAGAGGTGCTCCCCCATACTCAGCATAATCAGTAAACCTTCTAAGCTTGTTAAGACTCTTTTTTATAAAAAGAATACCTAATTTTCCTAAAAAATCTTTTTTTATAGCATCAATCAAAAATTTTGCTGTCATTTCTGCCACACCTTCAGAAACTTTTAAAGCAATATTACCTACTAAACCATCGCATACTATACAATCGCAGGTGCCTGAAAAAACTTCTTTCGCTTCCACATTTCCTATAAAATTTAAAGATGAAGATGAGAAGAGTCTATGGGCAATCTTTATAAATTCTGAACCTTTACTCTCTTCTTCTCCAATATTCAGAAGACCAACCGTAGGACTATGCTTATTAAATACTACCTCATAATATAAAGTAGCCATAATCCCATATTGAAGAAGGTGTAATGGCTTAGGATTAATATTAGCCCCTACATCAATAACTAAAGAGACTCCTTTAAAATTAGGAAGAAGAACAGCAATACCGGGTCGTTCTACACCTTCAATAAGCCCTACCATTATACTTGCTGCACTAACTACTGCACCAGTATTACCACAGGAAACAAAAGCATCTATTTTTCTCTCTTTTAAGAGTTTTGCTCCAATAACAATCGATGATTGCTTTTTTCTCCTTACTGACATTGCTCCTTCATCATTCATACCAATCTTCTCAGGCGCATCAACAATTTCAAAGTTACTTAAATCTACCTTCTCTTTTTCTGCCTCTTTTATTATTTCTCCTTGAGAACCTATCAAAACTATATCTAAACAGAACTCTTTTTTGGCTAATACCACTCCTTTAAATATCTCTGAAGGAGCAAAATCTCCTCCTGAAATATCTATCCCTATCTTATATCTTTTATTAACCTCAATCATCAGGTCTTCTTCTTTTTTTCTTTATACTCTATAACCACTACTTCTTTGCCTTTGTAATATCCACAAAAAGGACAAACCATATGAGCAGGTTTAAGTCTTCTGCATTCTGAACATCTTACTAACTGAGGTATAGAAAGTCTATAGTGGGTACGCCGTTTACGTGTCCGGGAATGCGATTGTTTTCTTTTAGGATGTGCCATATAAATAACCTCCTTTAATTCTCTTTAACACAAAAAATTCTCTTTCTTGTATTACTATTTTAAAAATCATAAGCATCTTCTTCTTCATCAATTGCTACATTATAAATTAATCAATACTGACGCAAACTCTTTACTTCTTACACCTGCATTTTTCAATGTTAAGATTTACTCCACAACCAGAACATATCCCTTTACAATCAGGGCTACATAATACCTTCATAGGGAAATTAAGAAGAATTTCTTCTCTTATATCTTCATCAATATCTAAGTAACTATCTATTAATGACAAAGAATAACTGCGCTTAAAATCTTGCCTACACACTTGATGAGCCCAACTTAAACACCGAGAACAGATAATATTGCGTTCTGTAGCAATATTACATTCAACAAAAATCTCTCTACCTGCTTTTATGAACTTACAATTAAGATGGATATTCCCCACAAACTTTACATCAAAGCTATCTAAATCCCACCTTTCTGCCTTAATATCTTCGCTTATCTCTAAAGGACTACTTTTTATTCTCTCTACTTCTATACGCATATATGCATATTTTTTATCGTCTCTAAAAAAACTTATTTTTTCTTTTTAACTTTTTCTTTAAAGCCTCTATGCACTCAGAGGGTAGAAAATCTTTTAGATTACCTCCTAAATAAACTATCTCTTTGACTAACCGGGAAGAAAGATAAGAGTAATTAGGATGGGGCATTAGAAAAATAGTCTCTATTCGAGGAGATAAATTTCTGTTGGTTAAAGCCATCTGGAACTCATATTCAAAGTCAGAAATCATCCTTAAACCCCTCACAATAACATTTATTCTCTTCTTCTTAGCAAAAGCTACCACTAAACCATCAAAACCCTCAACTTTAACATTGGGAATATCTCTTACTGCTTCCTTAACCAAATTAAACCTTTCCTTATATGAAAAAACAATATTCTTTGAAGGCTTTTTTACCACCGCAATAATTACTTCATCAAAAATAAATGCCGCTCGTTTTATAATATCTATATGGCCAAAAGTGATAGGGTCAAATGTCCCGGGATAGATTGCTTTTTTCATGGGAAAGACTACTTTCTATAAACAAACAATCTGCTCTGGCCGTAATTTCTAACAGTAACAACCTTAAAACTCTGGTAACAATCTCCTGGTGCATCTTCGCGGTAGCATAAAACAATAATATACCCAGAAGGAGCTAATATATCATATTCATCCAGTGTTTGCAAGGCTTTTTTGGCTAAACCCTTATAATAAGGGGGGTCAACGAAAATAATATCGAATAACAAATTTTTGCTACTGAAATCCTTTATTGCTTTGAAACTATCCTTGAGGATAATTTTACTAGAAGAGGAAAGCTTAAGACGAGAAACATTGTCCTTTATGATTTTAGTACATCCTCTATGAATATCCACAAACACTACAAACTTTGCTCCCCAAGAGAAAGCTTCAATTCCTAAGGCCCCACTACCACCAAAGAGATCTAATACTACACTATTTTTTATAATCTCTCTTATAATATCAAAAATCCCCTTCCTTACTCTAAAAGAGGCAGGTTTAATATTTCTAAAAGCCTTTAGAGGTGCCCCTTTAAATTTTCCTCCAATAATACGCATCTTTCTTTAGCTAATAGGATGGTATATAGTTTTTTAATTATTCTTCAGTTTTATTTAAACCCTCCCCGCCAGAAACCAATATGTTCTTTTATGCACCGATGGAAAGACTCTTTTAACAAAGGATCCTTTTTTATTACTTCATAAGCACATTTCCTTACTCTTTTCAAAATAGCAAGATCCTCTAAAGGATTAGCTATCTTTAACTGAGGAAAACCCGATTGAAGATGGCCAAAGAAATCACCTGGGCCTCTTAATTTAAGATCCTCCTCAGCAACCTTAAAACCATCACTTACTTTACTGATAACTTCTAATCTTCTACGTGCATTATCACTTATCTTAGAGCTACTGATAAGAATAAAATAAGGCTGGTAGATAGAACGGCGGATCCTTCCCCGTAACTGATGCAGTTGAGACAATCCAAACCTTTCCGGATTCTCTACTACCATTACAGTAGCATTTTCAATATCAATACCTACTTCAATTACAGTAGTAGCAATAAGAATATCTATTGTATTATCTCTAAATTCTTTAATAATTCTTTCTTTCTCTCCCGATTTCATTCTTCCATGAAAAACATCTACTCTAAAATCCTTAAACTCTCTTTTCACTATCCTATACATCTGAGTAAGTGATTTTAATTCACTATCGTTACTCTCGTCAATTACAGGATAAATAATATAAACCTGGCGGTTTTCTTTAAGCTTATCCCTTAAAAAATCATAAACCCATCTCCTTTTATCCTCCTCTATCCATATAGTCTTGGGCTGTTTCCGATGAGGAGGTAATTCTTGAATTACAGAAAAATCAAGGTCACCATACAATGAAAGTGCTAAACTTCGGGGAATAGGTGTAGCACTCATAACTAAACAATGAGGAAAATAACCTCTTGCTTTTTTTGACAAAAGAGCACGCTGAGCAACCCCAAATTTATGTTGTTCATCAATAACCACAAGCCCCAACTTCTTAAAACTAATAGATTCTTCTATAAGGGAATGTGTTCCTAAGATAATATCTATCTTTGCATTTTTCAAATCATAGCTAATCTTCTTTTTACTCTTCTGGGTTAAGCTTGAAGTTAAAACCTCTATACGGAAACCAAATCCCTTAAATAATTTTTTAAATGTCATAAGATGCTGGTAAGCAAGAACTTCTGTAGGAACCATAAATGCCACTTGGCATCCACACTTAACCGCTACTGCTAGCGCAAAACAAGCTACAACAGTCTTACCACTTCCTACATCTCCTTGAAGTAAACGGTGCATAGGGTAAGGCTTGGCTAAATCATTTATAATCTCTTCTATTGCTTTCTCCTGAGAAGAAGTAAGAGAAAATGGCAGACTATTCTTTAATTGGGAAATAAATTTAGGAGAACAAATTAAAGAAATACTTTTTTTTACACGGTAGGAAGCTTTCCGTAAATATACTAAAATTTGAGAGAAAAATAATTCTTCAAATATAAAACGTCGGCGTGCAAACAGAGCTTCATTTAAGGAATCAGGAAAATGAATATTTTTTAAACTATGATAAATATTAGATAAATTATTCTTTTTTCTAATATAATAAGGTAAAGGGTCACTCACCTTATTCCCAAAATTATCTAAACAGAAATATATTACCTTTCTTATATTTTTCTGAGTCAATCCTTCTTTAAGACGGTAGAAACCCACGATTCTTCCTATATTTAGAGAAGAGTCTTTTTCGTCTAAAAGTTCAAACTCAGGAGAAACCATCTGTAACTTCCCTTTATATCTTTTTACTTTCCCGTAAATAATAACTCTATCCCCTACTTTTATATAATCTTTTAAATATCCCTGGTTAAACCATACACACATAAGAATCCCACTATCATCTTCCACTGCTATCTCAAAAATATTATCTTTAACTCTTCTTTGCCAATGAGGCCTAAATTTAAAAGGCTTTAAATTTCTGGCTAATACTTTAGCTTCTACTAAAGAAACTTCATCTTCCTTTAATTGATTTATCTTCTTTATGTTGCGCCTATCTTCATAACGTAAAGGGAAATAATAGAGAAGATCCCTTATGGTATAAATACCCAATCGATTAAAAATCTTCTCTCTTTTAGGGCCAATGCCTTTGATATAGCGAATATTATTTCTTTCCATTAGGACTATATATGATATTTTTTTGCGAAATATTCCTCGATAATCCTTCTGTGGTCAAAAGCAATCCTTTCCGGCAATGTGCGTTTTTTAAAAACGCCTGCTCCTTTAGCATCATCACTAGCTTTAAGGCTACCCTCTCCTTTGCCCACAAATACTATTGATACAGTGTGAAAACGAACATCACGGTCAGGTTCTGAATAGGTATGAAATTGAAGTATATCTTTAAAATTTAAGTTGGTCTCTTCTTTTATTTCCCTTATTACTGCATTCTCAGCGCTCTCACCGTAATCAACAAATCCCCCAGGAAGCGCCCACCCAAAAGGAGGATTTTTTCTTTCTATCAATACAATACCTCCTTTATACTCTACAATACCATCAACAGTAAGAAAGGGCCCCCAGGAGGTCTTCTTAAACATATACTCTAAATATCTCTCCAGATTATTCTTAAAAATAGAAAAAGCTTTTTCTGAATAAAGAACAAATATTATCTTCTTTAAGGAAAAACTATTTATGTTTTGAATATAACGAAATACTTCCTGCGCCATTATCTTAGCAGTTGCTTCATAAGAAAATTTCCCTGTACCACATCCTAAAGCACAAAAAGCTAATGAGGAGATTTTATGCTCCTGGGCACATAAAAGAGCACTATAAGTGGCTTTACGAATTATTTCTTCATTTGTTTTAAAATCTAAACCCATAGTTACTGCATGAATAATATATCTAGCCTTAAGTTTACCTGCAGAAGTTAACACTGCTTCACCAAGAGAAAGAGGTCCCTTCTGTACTGCTTCTTTTTCAATTAACTCCGTACCTTTTTTCCTAATCGCTAAAGCAACTCCTCCTCCCATTTTAAGAGAAGTATTAGCAGGATTTACAATTGCCTCAGTATCAGCCTGGGTAATATCTCCTTTTATAACACGAATTTCTAAACCTTTTATCTTCATCTATACCTCCCTCTCTTTTTTATAATCGCTTGGGCTAAACTATACGCATCGAGCTTAGTAGTTATCTTTCCTAAGGCCTGCTCTTCTTTTATCCTTTTTAAAATTTCTCCTATTAAAGGAGAAGGCTTTAATTTAAATTTTCGCATGATATCAAATCCATCAACCAGTTTAGGTAAAGGTTTTTTTTGCTTCTCTTTAAAATAATAATCAATTAATTTCAACATTATCCTTTCATGTCTTCTTCTTTTTTTACTATCGGTTAAGGGACCTCTGGTAGCCCGCCAATCTGCCAAGGAGAGCAAAATAACTGCTACTCCTTCATCTCCTGCATCCCTGAAGAAACGATAAACCGCTCTCTTTGAGGGATACTCTTGGTCAGCTAAATAACCTGGCCGAAGATGCCAGAAAATAAGATGCTTCAACACCTCTTTCTCTTTAAAGGATAACTTTAGGCGTTGGTATATCTTTTCCATAAGTTCAGCTCCAATTTTTTCATGAGTATGAAAAATAGTTTTTTTATTTTTTACCCTCTTAGCAAATGGCTTCCCTACATCATGCAAAAGACAGGCTAATTTAATTATATCAATAAGCCTATGTTTACTAGTAAGAGAAGTATAAAGATATTCTATAAATCTTTTATCCTTAGAAAGCCTCTTTTTAAACAAAATTTCGAATCTTAAAAGGGCCTCCAGAGAATGCCCCCATACATCCAAATGGTGATAAGCTCCCTGAAAAACATTTCTCTGCTCTTTTACGTAAGGGATAATCTCATCAAGGATAAACAATTCACTCATTTTTTTTATAATGGGGTAAGAATAAAGAACAGAAAGTATTTTAAACAATTCTTCATTAATTCTTTCTCCTGAAACTTTTTTTAAAAGTTTTCTGTATTTTGCTAAAATTTTTTCTGTTCTTTTCTCTATCTTAAAATTATAATTAGCAGAGAAACTAAAAGCCCTTAATATTCTTAAGGGGTCGTCTTTAATCACTCTTTCATTAACTACCCTTATTCTCCTTCTAAATAAATCAAAGCGAGCTCCTAACAAATCAATAACCTCTATTCTGGGCAAGATATTTATCTCTAAAGCTAAAGTATTCATAATAAAATCACGAAGAGATAAATCTTCCTCTAAGTTTTTACCGCGTAATTGTGTAAAATCATAAGTATATATTTTCTTATCTCTTTTTATTACCAGACGGTAACTCTTTTGTTTCTCATCCAGAACAACTATCTTTGCTTTACTATACCTTTTAAAGATATGGACAAAGGAAAGAATTTTTTTCTCTACACAGAAATCAAAATCTAAAAATTCTCTATCTCTCTTTAAAAAGATATCACGTAAAAATCCCCCCACCAGCCATACTTTAATATTACTCTTTCGAGATAATCTGCAAAGCGTTCCTAAATAAGGAATTTTTTTTAAAGCTCTTCTCAGATTCATAAATAAGGCGGGTTTAAAAATATATAATTTCTGACTTTAAATCATCTAAATCTAATATCGCAAGAGATGACCTTCCCGTAAGCCAACCACAGACTTCTCCTGGATTTATAAATATTTTATCACCTTCACGATTAATCTTAGGATTATGGGTATGTCCATAAATTACTATTTGAGAATTCACCTCTTTAAGTTCGTGCATAAGAGCAATTCTTTTCGAAGATAACTCCAAAAAATAAGGAGGAGATTTAATTCGGCCTCCTGACTTATTTAATAAACCCTCTTGCTCACCATCATTATTGCCAAAAACCCCAAACCATTCGCATTTTAATTCTTCTAAAGGTAAAAGAGAAAAAGGGGCAATGAAATCTCCTGCATGCAAAAATAAACCCACCTTCTCTCTGTTAAGAATCTCTACCATCTCTTTTATTTTGGAAATATTATCGTGTGTATCAGACCCAATACCAATCTTCATTAATCACTCATAAGAAGTTTCTCAAACACTTCCTCCTGTACAAAAATTGGTGACTTCGTCCTTACTGCTAAAGCAACGCTATCAGAAGGACGGGCATCTACTATTTTAATATCACCGTGGGAGGTTCTAAAATGAAGCTTAGCATGGAATGTACTATCTATAAGCTTATCAATAACTACTCGCTCTAAATTAAAAGATGCCACTTCAACCAAAGACTTTAATAAATCATGCGTAAGAGGACGGGGAGGTTTAAAACCGCTTAACTGCATTCTTATAGCAGCAGCCTCATTTAAACCAATAACAATAGGAAGAATTTTCTTGCCTTTTTTTTCTTTAAGAATAATTATCTGTTCCTGTTTTTGCTCGTCAATAATAATTCTAGATAACTCTACTTCTATCATTTTACTTTACTCTGCAAGATATCCTTAAGCTCTCTCATAAACTGATTTACATCTTTAAATTGCCTATATACTGAGGCAAACCTAACATAAGCTACATCGTCTATCTTAGCAAGCTTATCTATAACTATCTCTCCTATATATCCAGACTCTACTTCTCGGTCAAACTTCTTCTGAATAACTGTTTCTACCTCCGTAACTAATCTCTCTATTCTCTCTATACTTATATTTCTTTTCTGACAAGCTTTAAGAAGCCCTGCAATAATCTTTTCACGATTAAAGGGCTCCCGCCGACCGTCTTTTTTAACTACCATAAGAGGGTTCTTTTCTATATATTCATAAGTAGTAAATCTTCTACCACAGTTAATACATTCTCTTCTTCTTCTTATAGAAGCTCCGTCTTGAGTTTCTCGAGAATCAACTACTTTATCCTCATTATGACTACAGTAAGGACATTTCATCTTTTTATTTTTCTCAATAAAATCTTTGCCTGTTTTAAAAAATCCTCTGCCATCTTATCAGGATAGCTGTTTTCAAAAACTACTTCTTTTATCCCCCCATTAATAATCATTTTAGCACAAATACTGCAGGGAGCGTTAGTAATATATAAAGTACTGCCTTCCACAGATACCCCGTATAATGCCGCTTGAATTATCACATTCTGCTCCGCATGTAAACCTCTACATAACTCATGTTTCTGTCCTGAAGGCACTTTAAGCTGCTCTCTTAAGCATCCCGAAGTCTTACAGTGCACAATGCCGCTGGGAGCGCCATTGTATCCTGTAGCAAGAATTCTCTTTCCTTTCACCAGTACAGCCCCTACCTTTCTTCTTAAACATGTGGAACGTTTAGCAACCAGATGCGCTACCTCCATAAAATATTCATCCCAGTTAGGTCGCTTTGTTTCTCTATCTATCTCTAAAAACTTACTCCTTTTCATAATATCACATAAAGTATTATAAAAAACTAAAAATGTGACCTCTAAGTTTGCTTTTGCAATAATTAAATTATCTAAATTTCAATCTCAGTATAAAGAGGATACTCTCCAATAAAATCTATAACCTTCTCTTTAAGCATTCCTATAACTTGTGGGTTATCTTTTTCTCTAAGAGCGCCATCGATAAATTCCGCTATTTTTTCTATCCCTTCTTTTCTTACCCCTCGCGTAGTAATAGCAGGTGTTCCAATACGAATACCACTAGCGACAATAGGTGGCTTAGGATCAAAAGGAATTAAATTTTTATTAACTGTAATATTCACCTCCTCTAAAATCAATGCTGCTTTTTTACCTGTTAAACCTTTAGATCTTAAATCCACAAGAAAAAGATGGGTATCTGTGCCCCCACTTACAATACGATATCCCCTCTTCTCCATACAAAAGGAAAAATAACGGGCATTTTCTACTATATTCTTAGAATATTCTATAAACTGGGGTTTTAAAGCTAAACCAAATGCTACTGCTTTAGCAGCAATGATATGCATAAGAGGACCCCCTTGTGTGCCAGGAAAAACTGCAGTATCAATTTTTTTAGCAAATTCTTTTCTACAAAGAATAAAACCTCCTCTCGGGCCTCTTAATGTCTTATGGGTAGTAGAAGTAACAAACTCAGCAAAAGGAATGGGATTAGGATAAATCTTTGCTCCTACTAATCCTGCAAAATGTGCCATATCCACTAATAAATATGCTTTAACTTTATCTGCTATTTCTCTAAACCTTTTAAAATCAATGATACGCGGATAAGCACTTGCTCCTGCAATAATAAGTTTGGGCTTATGTATAATTGCTAATTTCTCTATCTCCTCGTAATCCAAACATTCTGTATCTCTACTTACTCCATAAGCAACAATGTTATAAAACTTCCCGCTAAAATTAAGAGGGTGCCCATGAGAAAGATGACCTCCACATGCTAAATCCATAGCAAGAACAGTATCACCAGGGCTTAAAACTGCCATCATTACTGCCATATTAGCCTGCGTTCCCGAATGAGGCTGAACATTAGCATGCTCGGCTCCAAAAAGCTTTTTCACCCTCTCCCTTGCAACCTCCTCCACTTCATCTACATAACCACACCCTCCATACCATCTCGCCTTAGGATATCCTTCAGCATACTTATTGGTAAGGGGGGTGCCTGCTGCTTCTAAAACTTCTAAGGGAGCGAAATTCTCACTGGCAATAAGTTCAATCTGCTCCCTCTGTCTTCTTATCTCCTGAATAATACTTTCATAAACTAAGGGATCCTTCTTCTTTAATTCTCTAAACATTTTCTCTCTCCTCTATTTTCTGAACTTTCCTTAACCTTCTTTCATGCCTTCCTCCTTCAAATCCTGCGCTAAGCCAGCGAATAACTATTTTTTTTGCATAATCTGCTTTCATAAACCCTGCAGGCAATACTAATACATTACTATTATTATGCTGACGGGAGTAAAGAGCAGTCTTTATATTAAATACTAATGCTGCTCTTATCCTTTTAACTTTATTGGCTACGATACAACTTCCTATACCTGTATAACAAACAACAATTGCTCTGTTTACTTTTCTCTTTTTTACTAAGACCGCTGCAGGATAAATATAATCAGGGTAATCACAAGGTTCAGAAGAAAATGTTCCACAGTCAACTATCTCAATTCCTTTATTACTAAGATAATCAGAGATAATATTCTTAAGTCTAAATCCTCTATGGTCACTAGCAACAGCAATCCGCACTTAAACCCTCCTTAATTAAGGAGCCACTCCGATAATTCCTCAATAGCTTTCCTTAAAAGAGAATAGACTTCTTCATAGAAATCATAAGACTTTCCAATAGGATCAGGTATATCTCTCTCTAAGTTTGGAGGAAGAAATTTCTTTAAAGGGAAAATTCTTGGCTCTGAGGTAGGTTCTATCTTTACAATATGTTCGCGGTGTATTTCTTCCATCACAAAAATAAGGTCACTGGATAAGACAACATCGCGGTCTATCTTCTGAGAACGATGACTGCTTGCATCTATATTTTCTTTCTCTTTCAGTATATTATAAGTATCATTACTTATTGGTTGATTATCTAAAAAAATTATACCTCGAGAAATAATCTCATATCGCCTTACAACATAAGGACTACTCTTAGATAAGATATTCTTTAGGATATATTCTGCCATTGGCGAACGGCAGGTATTACCTGTGCAAACGAACATAATACGTTTTCTAAAAAAAATCTTCATCAATTCATTTATATGAATAACCCCTTCCCTTAGGACTTTAAAAGGGTGGTAAGTAATATCAACGACAGTAGATGGTTTAGAAAAAGAAGCACTTCCTCCATCAACTATTAAATCTATATTATCATCAAAGATATCTGCTACTTCCTCCGCGGTAACCGCATCTTTTTGGCCGCTAATGTTAGCGGATGGTAAACACACAGGGATATTCAGTTCCTGAAGAATCATCTGGATAATAGGATTAGAAGGGACTCTTACTCCTATTTTTTCTGAATCTTTACTATAAAAAATTATAGTAAGAGGTCCGGGCCAAAAAACCTCCATCATCCTATAAGCAAAAGGAGGCATAATACTTAAAAAAGATGTTGCTCTTTCTCTATCAGGAAAACACAAAGTAAAGGGCTTATCTTTGGGTCTTTTCTTTACTTCAAACAGTCTTTTAACCGCATCTTTATTGTTAGATATTACACCCAAACCATAGACTGTCTCCGTAGGTAAAGCAACAATACCACCTTTTTTAAGAATATCAACTGCCTGTTTAACCACAGAAATATCAGGATTGGTTCCACTTAATACTACTTTTTTCATTTTCTAAATTTATTTTTAAGTTGTTGAAGTTTCTTCTTATAGGTAAAATCCTTAAGAGAAAGAATCTCTAAAGAAAAAATTATAGCATTTATAAATCCCCTTACATCAAAACCACTACTTACAACTCCTAACCCCTTAGGGACTTGAATAATAGAAAGCAAACTATCTAAACCTTCAAATTCCTTACCCCTAAGGGGTACACCAATCACAGGAATATCTACATAGGAAGCAACAAAACTTGGTAGAACTGCACTTAACCCTGCACAGGCAATTACTACCTCAACACCTTTCTTTTCTATTCGTTTACATAAACGTCGTAATTTCTCAGGAGTTCTGTGGGCAGAAATAATATGGTAATCATAGGGGATATCCAACACCTTTAAAAGAGAAAAGCCATCTTTTAGTTTTTCTTGGTCTGATTTGCTTCCTAAGATAATCGTAATTTTTTTTGGCTTTTTCATTCCTACATTTTACAATTTAAGATAAAAAATTCAATGCTTTACTCCCAATATCTCTACGGTAATGCATATTATCAAAATACACATCCTTTATTGCTCTATAAACTTTTTCTTGAGCCTCTTTTATATTAAGACCTAACCCTACAATATTTAAAACCCTCCCGCCATTGGTAACAAAATATTCTCTTCCCTTTTCACTAATCCTTCTGGTTCCTGCATGGAAAACAAAAATATCTTCCTTATTGTTTATCTTCTCCAAACCTAAAATTTCTTTCCCTTTAGTGTAGCTAAGAGGATATCCTCCTGAAGCTAATACCACACATAAACAAAATCTTTCATCCCATTCTAAACACACATTTTTTAATTTACTATCAACCGTCGCCAGAATAATCTCTACTAAATCGGTCCTTAATTTAGGAAGAATCGCCTGAATTTCAGGATCACCAAAACGCACATTAAATTCTAAAACATAAGGGTGATTATCTTTAATCATAAGGCCCGCATAAAGAATTCCCTTGTAAAGCAATCCTTCTTTTTTTAAACCATTAACAAGAGGATAAAAAATCTTTTTCATTATCTTTTCAAAAACTATATCAGTAACTACAGGAGCAGGAGCATAAGCACCCATCCCTCCTGTATTAGGACCTCTATCGTTGTCAAAAACCGCTTTATGGTCTTGAGAACTTACTAAAGGGACAACCGAATCCCCATCTATAAAAGCTAATATAGAAGCTTCTTCCCCTTTAAGATAATCCTCAATAACTACTTTTTCTCCTGAAATACCAAATTTCTTTTCTACCATTATTAAATCTACAGCTTTTTCTGCCTCCTTTTTTGACTCTGCTACAATTACCCCTTTACCTCCTGCTAAACCATCAGCCTTAATAACTATAGGGATATCTTTTTTTCTAAGGTAATCTTTTGCCACAGAAGCACTATTAAAAACTTCAAAATTAGCAGTAGGAATATTAAATTTTCTCATTATCTCCTTAGCAAATACCTTACTTCCCTCTAAAAGAGCAGTATCTTTTTTAGGCCCAAATATTTTAAGACTCTTCTCTTCAAATTTATCTACAATCCCCTCAACTAAAGGAGCCTCTGGACCTACTATAGTTAAATCTATGTGTTCTCTTAAAGTAAAATCCAAAAGACTTTTGATATCTGTAGGTTTAATATCTATATTTTGCGCAATACTTGCTGTACCTCCATTACCTGGTGCACACCAAATTTCCTCTACAAGAGGAGACTGTCTAATCTTCCATGTAAGAGCATGTTCTCTTCCGCCACCCCCTACTACTAAAACTCTCATTCAAACCTCCCTCTAAAGGTATTTAATGTTCTCCGTTAGTCATAGAATTCTTACTTTTGACCTGCTAACAACAATCTTACCTATTATATAAGAGGCTACTCGATAGGAAGCAAGAATCTTCTGAATACGTTCTGCCCATATTCTATCTACAACAATAATCATTCCTATACCCATATTAAACACCGAATACATCTGGTTATCACTAATTTTTCCTTTTTCTCTAATAACTCTGAATATCTTAGGAACTGGCCAACTTCGTTTATTAATAATCATCCCCAAAGAAGGAGGTAAAATTTTTACTGCCTTGTTATAAAAAGCACCTCCTGTAATATGAGCAATTCCTTTAATAATCTGAAAATTATATCCGGTAGCTTTAAGTAAAGAAAGGACTGACTTTACATAAATACGTGTTGGCTTAAGCAATTGAGAGGAGTACTTAATTATATCCTTCGGTGTCAATATCTTTCTTATAAGAGAATAGCCATTGGAATGAATACCACTGGAAGCCAATCCTAAAACAACATCACCTTTTTTAATTCTTCTTCCGTCAATCAATCTATTTTTTTCCACAACACCTACACAAAATCCTGCTAAATCATACTCATTATTTCTATACATTCCCGGCATTTCTGCGGTTTCTCCTCCAATAAGAACACATCCTGCTTCCTTTAATCCTCTTTTTATTCCTTTTATTATGCTGGTCAGAATATTTATTTTTAATTTACCGCAGGCAATATAATCCAGAAAAAAAAGAGGCTCTGCTCCTAAACAAACTATATCATTAACATTCATTGCTACTAAATCAATACCTACAGAATAATGAATATCCAGTTGTTGGGCGATTTTCAACTTTGTCCCTACCCCATCACAAGAAGAAACTAAAAAGGGATTTTTGTAATTCTTAAAAACTTTTGTATCAAATACAGAAGCAAATCCTAAAAAAGGCTGAGATTCATCTCTTCCTCTAATTTTTTTTACAAAAATCTCTGCTTTTTTTATATCTACACCTGCTTTTTTATAAGTAATCATAATTCTTCTTCTAAAGAATACTTATAGACATTATGAAATTTGAGAGGGTACTTACCACTCCAGCAAGCAGTACAATAGTAGTTTTTTGCATGCTTAAAACAGCTAAGCATACCTTCCAGGCTTAAGTATCCTAAGCTATCTACTTCCAAAAACTCCTCAATCTCCTTTATTCCCATATTATGGGCAATGAGTTTTTTAGCATCAGGAAAATCTATTCCGTAAACACAACCAAAACGATGGGGAGGACAGGAAATCCGTAAGTGCACTTCTTTAGCCCCCATATTTCTGAAATTCTTAACTCTTATTTTAGAAGTTGTACCCCGCACAATAGAATCATCAACTATCACTATCCTCTTATTTTTAATTATTTCTCTTAAAAGATTAAACTTCACCTTTACTCCCAATTCCCGTTTATTTTGATAAGGTTGAATAAATGTCCTTCCTATGTAGTGATTACGAATTATCCCAATTTCTAAAGGAATACCACTTGCTTTAGAGAATCCTAATGCAGCAGATGTTCCTGAATCAGGCACCCCTATAATACAATCACCTTCTACAGGATGTTCTTGGGCTAATTTTTCTCCTAACTTTTCTCTTACCAAGTGCACTGTTTCCCCAAAGATAATAGAATCGGGACGGGAAAAATACACATGCTCAAAAGAACAAAAGGCAAATTTCTTAGATACCTTTGGCATTTTATAAGAATGTATCCCTTCTTTATCAATTATCACAGCTTCAGAAGGCTCTACTTCTTTTATAAACTCAGCGCCCACAAGATCTAAAGCACAGCTTTCTGAAGAGATGAAAAAACTCTCACCTCTTCTACCAATACAAAGAGGCCTAAACCCTAAAGGATCTCTTATGCCAATAATGCCATTTTTATCCATCATTATAACTGAATACGCTCCCCTAATCTTCTCCAAAGCATCAAAGATCTTCTCTACCATAGTTACCTTCTTAGAACGCATAATAAGATGCAATATAATTTCAGAATCAGAACTAGATTGAAAAATAGAACCTTTGGATTCAAGCTCTTTTCTTAAAGAGAGTGAATTTATCAAATTGCCATTATGAGCTAAAGCTAAAGACAGATGATAAGAATTAGCAAAGAGGGGCTGGATATTACGCACAGCAGTAGAACCAGTAGTAGAATAACGTACATGGCCTATTGCTTGATATCCTTTAAGTTCCTTTACCTTATCTTCAGTAAATACCTCACCTACTAATCCCATCCCTCGATAATGATGAAAACCTGAACCATCAAAGGTAACTATTCCGCACGATTCTTCTCCTCGATGTTGTAAGGAATAAAGGCCCAAAAAAGTAAGAAAAGAAGCGTCTTCGTTATTATATACTCCAAATAAACCACAGTGCTCTTTTATCTCTCTCATAACTTCACTTAACTAATATACTCTACAGCATTTTTAATAATTTTCAATCCCCAAGGAAACATTTTTTCTTTAGGCCAAAAAGGATGATGATGTTTAAAAATAAAACGTTCAGGATGAGGCATCAGCCCTAAAACCTTTCCATTTCTGTCCGTAATCCCAGCAATATTCCTATAAGACCCATTAGGATTAAAAGGATAACCGCAAGCTTTCCCCTCTTTATTAACATACCGCAATGCTATTTGATTATTACTCTCTATTCTTTCTAATACATCTGAAGGAGCAAAAAATCTTCCTTCAGCATGAGCAACAGGAAGAAGAATAATACGAGGTAAGTCTTTAAACCATATATCCTTAGCACTTCCTTCCTCTTCAATCTTAAGATATACCCATCTGTCTTCAAAACGTTCTGAATCATTATTAGTTAAAGTTACTTTTTGTTTAAAATCAGCATCAGGCAAAATCCCTGTCTTTATTAATACCTGAAAACCATTACATATCCCCAAGATTAATTTCCCTTTATTTAAAAATTTTTCTAAATAATCTCTAAACCAAAGAAGTAGCTCCAAAGAGAAGATTTTCCCTGCTCCTAAATCGTCACCATAACTAAAACCACCAGGAATGCAAATAATTTGATACTTAGAAAAATCCCTTTTGTTTTTTATAGTATTAATATGGGACAATACTGGCTCTGCTCCTGCTAAATTAAAAGCAAACTCTGTCTCTCTATCACAATTTGTCCCTGCTGTACGGAAAATCAAAACTTTAGGCCTCATCTGAACTCTTCAAATGTCATTGTCCAGGCTTTATAAAAACAGTCTAAAGAATTGTTAATTATTTCTTTACCATCTTTCCCATAGACGATAAGTCGCTTATCTGGAGATACACAGCCGATTAAACCAAAGGGAATATCTTTAATACATCTTTCAAATTTTTCTTTTTTATCTTTTTCTACTTCAACAATAAACCTTGAAGAACTCTCAGAAAATAAAGCTTCATAATTAAGAAGGTCTTTATCTTTAGGAACTTCACTTAAAAAAATAGATGCTCCTTTATCAGAATTCAGACACATCTCACAAATAGCTACTGCCAATCCTCCTTCTGAACAATCATGACAAGAAGAAATTAGCCTATTTTTTATTGCTTTTTCTAAAGAAGTGAAAATCTTCTGTGAAAGTTGCTTATCAACTTTAGGCACAATACCTTTATTTTTTATACCTAAACTCCGAAAGTATTCCGAGCCTCCCATTTCAGAGAAAGTAAGACCTAAAATATAGATTAAGTTTCCCTCTTGCTGAAAACTACTCCCTATTACTTTATTATAATCGTCAATAATTGATAATGCAGAAATTAACAGCGTCCCCGGAATAGCAATTCTTACCCCTTCAACAACATATTCATTATAAAGACTGTCTTTACCTGAAATAAAAGGCACTCCAAAAAATAGTGAAAAATCATAACAAGCTTTTGAAGCCCTTACTAACCCTCCTAAACTATGTTCATCTGTAGGAGCTGGCCAACTAAAATTATCCAAAAAATAGGTATTCTCTAAAGAACCTCCTACACAAAGCACATTGCGAAGTGCTTCATTAATTGCTAATGCAGACATCCAGTAAGGGTCTATATCAGAATAAAAAGGATTTATGCCCACCCCAATTGCAATACACTTTTTACTTGCCAAAGTTGGTCTTATTATTACAGCATCCGATACTCCCACTCTCTCTATCCCTAAAATAGGCTTAATTACGGACTGCGCCTGAACCTCATGGTCATATTGGCGAATAATCCAATCTTTAGGAGAAATATTAAAACTGGAAAGAAGTTTCTTTAAATCCTCATTATAATTAACTTTCTCCTCTACCTTGTAACACTGTTCTTCTTTTTTTACCCATATTGCTTTTTTACGAAGGGTAGGTATTTTATGAAGAAACTCCATATCTAAATCAGCTACTTTATTATCCTTATAAAAAAGGGTAAGTCTTTTTGTAGCGTTCACTTCTCCTATTACTGAAAAAAGAACCTCCTCTTCATCAAATATAGTTTTAATTTCCTCCAAGTCATTTTTCTCCACAAAAAGAACCATTCTTTCCTGAGATTCAGAAATCCATATTTCTGTGTAACTTAACCCTTCATATTTAAGAGGAACTTTATCTAACCATACCTCTGCTCCCCACTCCTTGGCTAATTCTCCTATAGCACTGGATAATCCTCCTGCCCCACAGTCAGTTATCGCATGGATGAGATTAGCATCTCTCAGTCTTATTATTGCTTCTATCAGCTTTTTCTCTTCAATGGGATTACCAATCTGTACTGCAGAAGTAAGAGTAACTGTCTCTTTAGAAAGTTCTACTGAAGAAAAAGTAGCACCATGAATTCCATCTCTGCCTGTAGGTGCACCACAAAGAATAATAGCTTCTCCTGAACACACCTTCTTAAAAGATGCTTTCTTGGGAATTATTCCTACTGTGCCACAGTAAACCAAAGGATTACCCAAATATCGCTCATCAAATATTACTGCTCCTGCTACTGTAGGAATACCTACTCTGTTCCCATAGTCGCTTACTCCTTTAACTACTCCTTTTATAATCCTTTTAGGATGTAAAAGGCCACAGGGAACCTTCTTATAGGGCAAATGAGGGGAAGAAAAGCAAAATACATCAATATTAGCAATAGGTTTTGCAGAAATACCTGTTCCCAGAATATCCCGGATAACTCCTCCAATACCCGTGGAAGCGCCTCCATAAGGTTCTAAACTTGAAGGATGATTATGTGTTTCTACTTTAAAACAAATATTATGTTTATCATCAAAATTTACTATCCCCGAATTGTCCTCAAAAACAGAAACACATCCTGAAGAATTTATTTCTTGAGTTGCCTTCATAATTGTAGATTTCAAAAGATTAACTATCCTCTCTTCCTTAATAATGCCACCTTGAGGGTCTTTTTCTTGATATTGAATTATCCCGCGAAAGGTTTTATGGGCACAATGCTCTGACCAAGTTTGAGCAATAGTCTCTAATTCACAATCTGTAGGTTGTCTTCCTTCCTGGGTGAAATACTCTTTTATTCTTTCCATCTCTTCCAATGTTAATGAGAGATTACCACGCTTGGAAATATCTATGAGCTCTTTTTCATCTGCCTCAATAATATTTACTTTTTTAAGTTTGAATTGATATTTGCCCCCAGAAAATTCATCAAGGCTATCGAGTTTTTTTACTGTATTGTAATCAAGAATATGTTCAATAAGAGGATTATACAGCAATTTCTGGGCTATAAAAAAAATCTCCTCTGTGTTTAAGCCAGTAAATTTATAGTAACGGGCAGTCCGAACATTCTTAACACAAAAAGAAAAGCCCTTTATAGCTCTGGCTAAAGATAAGGCAACTGTATCACATACACCAGGATTATAAGTAATGATTATTTCATCAGAAGAGGGCTTCCGGGAGAAGAAGCCTTCTGTAAGCACATAATTCTCTAAGAGAGGGTCAATTAAAAGATTTTTTGCTATTTGGTGAAGATTTTCCTCTTTTAGGTCCGCTTCAATAAAATATATCTTTTTGGTAAAAATATTTATTTCCTTAGTTATCCCTAAATCTTTTATTTCTTCAGAAAGCTTAGAAGACGATTTTTCTCTCCTATAAACATCAATGCGCCATATCATTATTTTTCCTTAAGGAATTAAAAAAATCAGAAACAAAAATAAGAGTAAAAAGGTCAAAATTATATGAGACGTTTATATATTTTATCTATATTTTTAAGGTAATTATAAGGAATAAAAATATCTTCTAACTCTTTCTCGCTAAGATATCGTTTTAGACGTTTATCATGCTTGGCTTCTTTTCTAAAATTAGACTTATTATTTATTACCCTTAAAGAGATATTCTGGATAATCTCGTATGCTTTAATGCGTTCCACTCCTTTTTCCATCAACTTAAGAAGTGCTCTCTGAGAAAAAACAAGACCTCTGTTTAACTCAATATTTTTCATCATATTTGAGGTATTAACCCTTAGATTTTTTATAACCTCTGTCATTTTCCTCAACATATAATCAATAACAATAGAAGAATCAGGAATAATAATTCTCTCACAGGAAGAATGCGATATATCCCGCTCATGCCAAAGATTTATATTTTCATAGGAAGCTAACATATTACCTCTTAATATTCGTGCTAAACCACAGATTCTCTCACAAATAATAGGATTCTGTTTATGTGGCATTGCACTTGAACCTGTCTGTCCTCTATAAAAAGGCTCTTTAGCCTCATTAACCTCCGTGCGATGTAAGTGTCTGATTTCTGTGGCAAAACGCTCCAAAGTAGAGCCCAAAAGAGCTAAAAGAGAAAGATAATAAGCAAACCGCTCTCGAGAAACAATCTGGGTAGATACAGCTGAAAACCCAATGCCTATTTTCTTACAGATATATTCTTCTACCCAAGGAGAAAAATAAACAAATGTTCCTACTGCCCCTGAAATCTTCCCTGTAGAGATAATATTAATACTCTGCTTAAGAAGGTCGTACTCTCTTTTTAAATCATTATATAGATACAAGAATTTTAATCCGAAACTATAAATTTCTGCATGTACGCCATGGGTACGAGCAATACATAGCGTATCTTTATATTTAAGAGCTTTGCCTTTAACCTCTCTTATAAGAATACCTAAATCTTTTAAAATTATTTTAAGGGAATCTTTAATTTGCCAGCTTAAGGCAGTATCTAAAAGATCACTAGAGGTAAGGCCATAATGAAGATACTGGGCATCTTTGCCAATAGAAGAAGAAAGATTTTCAAGAAAAGCAACTATGTCATGGCGAGTTTTTTTCTCAATCTTCTTTATTCTTTCTACAGAAATATTTGCTTTTTTACGAATTCTTACTGAGACTCCTTTTGGGATAAGTTTCTTTTTCTCCAAAGCTTCAACTAACAAAATTTCTATCTCTAAGAAACGCTTGAACTTTTCCTCTTCACTCCATATTTTACCAATCTCTCTGGGTATATATCTTGCAATCATTTTATCGCAACATTAAATAATAACGCCTAATACCTTTTTGTTCAACTAAAAATCTTCTTTAAAGAATTCAACTACTGTCTTCCTTCAGTCCCTCTATCTTCCTTTTTATATTAGCTATCCTTTCATCTACAGGGGGATGACTGCGCAAGAATACTAAAGTATAATCATTATGGGCGTTCTTTTTAAGCTTCTCCATAAGGCTTATTCCCCTCAAGGGATTATAACCAGCTTTATAAGTATATTTAACTGCCAAGGCATCAGCCAAAAATTCATCTTTCCGTGCATATCCTAAAGATACAACATTATAAACTATATCTATAGCTCTTTTTATTAAGAAATCATCTATACCTTTTAAGGCAAGACTTAATACAATACTTGCCCCTAATGAGGCTTGCAGTCGTTTTACAGAATGGCGAGCACAAATATGTCCAATTTCATGGGCTAAAACAAATGCTAATTCTCCCTCTGTAGTCTTCTCTAAAAGACCATCATTAACAAAAATATAACCGCCAGGCAGAGAAAAAGCATTCATCCCCTCTTTATCAAGAATATAAAAATGATAATCCAGGTAGTTCCTATCACACACATTAGCTATCTCTTCTCCTACTTTAACAAGATAGGCCAGTTTATTTCTGTCTCTTATAATTTTATTATTATTAATAATCTCCTGCGCTAAATTTTTTCCCATGGCAATTTCTTCCTCATCACTTACAAAATATATTTCTTCCTTCTGGGTGGCAGGATTATAAACTGTGACACATCCATAAAAACCCAACAAAATAACTAATAATAACAAATTATTTTTCATTGACTACCTCTATCTGAGAGGGATTGCATACAATAATTTCTGGACCGTTATATTCTCTAATTCTACCCCACACCTTTATCTCTTTATCTCTGTAGAAAGTTAAGGGATTAATATTTTTTTCCTTAAAAAATCCTAAGCAGTCGTTGAAAATAACTACAGTGAAATCTTTTCTATAATCTTCTCCAAAATTTAGGAAAACTGCTTTTTTTGAGGTGTATACCCCTTTAACCTTCCCTTTAACCGTTCTAATCTGGTTAATAAAATTGTAAGCTCCATTACTAGACACAACTTCATAAGCTCCCCATATCCCTTTATGCAAAGCTTGAGCCTTTTTCTGTAAGGTTACAAATAAATCGGTATATTTTACATTTGGAGGCTTTGTATAAAGAACTGCTAACCCTTCCTCAATAAGTCTGGCATTCACAAAAATATCATCTACAAAGCAATAGCCTAACATTCTACCATATACATCAAACTTCTCAATATCAAATTCAACTCTTACAAATTTATTTTCCACAAGTTTTCTATTTAACTCTTTGGCTTCCAGAGAAAAAGGTTGGGGATTGTAGACAAAACGGGATTTTTCTCTTACTCTTACCTCAGGAGTGTCTATGCCAATGTAGCGCAACAGTCTCCCATCAGAAAGTTTTACTGTATCACCATCAATAACTTGAATTACTTTTATATGGTTACAGCAGGGTGTGTAAGAACAACTGAGAAGAAAGATAAGAAAAAATAAACTTATCACTCTAAGCTCTTAACAATTTTAGTAAAAATATCCTGCGCTATGTATGGCTTAGGTAAAAGATACCTACGGGCAGAGACTTTTAACCTTTGAATATCAGAAGATGCACTATCAATCTTTAAAGTAATATCAACATCAGATAACTTTGCTTTAATTACTCCTGCAGACTCTTTGGCAAAAATAATATCTGCCCCTTCATAATCAAGTGTCTCTTTACATACAGTCCATAATTGGTGATAGCCAATGCTTATGTTACCCATTGCAGAATCATTACTCAAAATATAGCCTGTAACAATGCCTGTCCCTACTAACACTGGCGCACACCCTATAAAAACAACTATACATAAAAGTAAGCTTAGTTTTCTCATTTTACCTTGTTATCCTTACAAAAATTCCTCATAAAAAAATTCTCTAATATATATTTCCCCTTCAAAGTCTCCTTACTCATTGTTTCACCAAGAAAAAAGTCATAACCCTTAATACCAACAAGTAGTATATCAAAGGAGTTATCCTTTTGCAAGTATTTAACAACGAAATGTAAAGAAGAATCATGCGTAAGATAAAAATGGTCCTGTAATTGTGAAGGAGAAAAGAGTCTAAATCTTTCCTCTTCGTTGTAATAAGCAGAATCAAGAAATATCACCAATGAAGAATGAGAGGCTTTTATTCTACCTAAATAGTTCTCCAAAGACTCTTTAACATCTAACGTCTCTATAGTTAACCTACCATCCAATGCTTCAATGATTGAAGAACCAACCATGTCGTCACTACGTAGGCGATTCCCCATGCCTATAAGCAAAGTATTCTTACTATTTTTTATGTGTTTTTTTAATTCCAATAATATATCTGTCTCCTTTCGGGAAGGGCAGAAAATACTATATTTCTCTAACTGAGGAATAAGTTCTTTTAAGCTATTAAATTTTATAGTGTTTAATTCTAAATTCTTTGCCTCATCAACCAGATCTTCTCTGTCATCTATATAGATAATCTCTCTATAGGATAGTGCTGTAATCTTTTTTAACTCTTCATAAATCTTAATGTCTGGTTTTGTTGCCTTTACTTTAAAAGAAAGAATGAGGTCATCAAAAAGAGAGAATACACTACTAAATTTTTTATAAAGATAAAAAAAATGCAATTCATTAATATTGGAAATCAAATAAATAGGATATACAGTTCTTAATCTTTCTAAAAACTCAATCACATCCTCTTTGGGCCAGAAAATTTCGCACCATATACTTTTAAACTCCTCAAAGGAAATATCTGCCTTAAAAGCTCGCTTAAACTTATTGTAAAAATCCAATGCGCCAACTTCTCCTCTTTCAAAATCCCCTGCAAAATCTTTATAAAATAAAGCATCGATAATATAGGAGATATCTACCCCTACTTTATCTTTTATTTTCTCTAAAGCAATGTTGTAATCAAAATCAAATAAAACTTTCCCTAAATCAAATGCCACACATTTCATAATCAACCTTAAATTTAATCAATATCACGACACTCCACAGTTGTAGTCCATAAATCAAAATCTATGGCTCGTAGTGATTAACTCTTCACTCATAGTTGTTAATATTAGCTCATAGCTCTTAGCTCATAGTGCTTGTAATAGCTCTTAGTTCTTAGCCCCTAGTCTTTTTACCCCACATCTAGAATATCAACTATCTTTCTTGCTATCTTTTATCTAAGAACAACGAGCTAATCTCTATCCACTAACCACCGTCCACTACCCCTATTTCCTATGAGCTAACAGCTAAGAACTAAGGGCTATTTCTCACCCTTCACCCACCACCTTAATATACGCTATTGCGCTATTTATTTAGTATTTCTTATCTCCATGGCGGTAGGGACGTTTTCTGTTCTTTTTAATCTTCTTTAGTATTGCTTTCTCTAAGTCTATTTTCTTCCTTCCGCAATAATCAAAAATTCTTATACAACAATCAGCAAGTTCTTCCGCTAATTCTTCTTTTGATTTATGTTCTCTTAATACCTCAAGCGCCTCGGAAAGCTCCGAATGCATAAGGGCAATGAGCTCAGCATCATTCCGCCGTTTATCCCACCATCCTTTCTCTCTGGCAATAGAATAGCATATTTTAATTAGTTCACTTATAGAAATTGGCATAAGTAAAAAGATTATGAAGTAACTACTGCTTTACGTCGACAGTAAGAACAGAGAATACGAAACCTATCCTCTCGCCCAATCTCTTCAGCAGTAAAAGAAAAAACTTCTCTTAACTTTATATGCTCCTGAGTAAAGGCAATAAGAGAAGTATTAGATGTATACAAGGGACCTAATTTCTTTATTGTCCAAATTATCTGATCATAGGGAGCAATGGGCTGGTGGCAAACTTCACAGGTAACAAGCTTCTTTTCTATACTTTGATAAAGCAATTCTCTTTTTTCTGTAGTAGAAATATCAAACTCATTAGAAAGTATTATGCCTTTTTCTGTTAAACAATTAAGCTGGCACTGTCCGCACTCAATACATATATCCCAGCGTATCTTAAGAATGCGTTTATACCCATTTTTATCCTTTATATCCAACATACTTAATGCTCCTGTGGGACAAACATTAACGCACGCTCCACATCCTATGCAATCCTTTTCATAAAAATAGGGTTTACCCCGAAAGGATAAAAAAGGAATATGGGGTCGAAAAGGAAATGACGTCGTATATGCTTTACTGAATAAGGCACTTAATGCTTTTTTAATTTCTCTTAACTTAGGGTACTTCATTATTAACTCCTTTAAAAAATTAATCCTTACCGTAATAGTCACATTCGCTTCTACTCCATAGTTTAACACTCGCTAAATGTGATGCTCTTGCTAAGGCATGCGCTGAAGTAGGCGAAGTCAATATTAAAAAAAGAATAGCTAAAAGACATTTTACCCCTGCTGGAGTTACTCCCATTATCAAAAAGGTACCAAAAAGAATACTACAGGTCCCAAAAGTTACACACTTAGTAGCAGCCTGGAGACGATTATAAACATCAGGTAAACGGACGAGCCCTAAACACCCAAAGAAATCAAAACCAAGCCCTATAGCTATAAAAATCAAACCTAAAATATCACTCATCAAAATCCTTCCCTTCCAAAAATTTTGCCAAAGCCAAAGTTGAAATAAAACTCTGCAGGGCCCAGGCAATGCCAACATCAATATACCAATTTCTTTTAGTAGTAATCGTCAAAAGAGCACAAATCCCCACAATAAGAATTCCCAACATATCAATGCTCACAATTCTATCAGAAGCAGTAGGCCCCCGTAAAATTCTATATAAACATAAAAAAGCACTTAGAGTAATAATGCCTAATCCCCGCATAAAAAAATTCTCAAAAGGTATGTCTTTACAGGAAATTATCTTTAAAGGATGAAATAAAATTATACCTAATACCGCACCAATAAATATCAGCCCCAGAATATACTTTAGATATCTCATCCTAATCAAAAATCTTTTCTAATATACGTTCAAAACGATAAACAATGCGTTTACTTGCCTCTTCGGTATCCTTTGCACGAACATAAATCCAATGGATATACATTACTCCTTTTTCTCTATCAATATCTACGGTTAAGGTGCCTGGAGTAAGCGTAATGGAATTTGCTAAAAAAGTTAAGGCAGTATCGGACTTAAGCTTAGTCTTCACTTTAACAATCCCTGGCCGAATAGGGATTTTAGGATGCAATACTCTATAAGCAACATCTACATTAGCTTTAAAACATTCCCATACAAAAATAGGAATATAATATAAAAACCATAAATACCTCTCAATATGCTTAAAAGCATAGGGACGGCGGGTAAATAAATCTCCTGTTAAAAAAGCAACTAAAAAAGCAACTAAAGCTCCTATGATTAAATTATCAGTTTCTAAAGAGAAATTAAGTAGAACCCAGACTGTAAATCCCAAAACAAAAAGAATAAATCTGCTTTTCATTTCAATACACTATATATTAAACCCTTATATCCCAAACCTCTCATTACTGCTTGCTGTGCTGGAAAAAGGAAAAAAGAATCAAAATGAGGCAAAATCAATATACCTCCTATAACACAGATAATCCCTAAAACCAACATCGCAAACTGCATAGAAAAGGGAACTTCTTTTAGATTCTGATATGCTTTTTTTAAACTCCCAAAAAAAGCATACTTCTGAACCTTCATAAACGAAGAAAGAGTTAATATACTCCCTAAAACTGCCCAGAATGCTAATCCAATTTTATGCACCTGTATACAGGCAACAATTATAATTAACTTACTCCAAAAACCATTAAAAGGAGGAACTCCTGAAATAGCCATAGAAGCAGCCATACTTGTAGAAGATGTAACAGGCATCTTTTCTCTTAATCCTCCCATTTCTTCAAGATTCCGTGTGCCTAAAGAATACTCAACTGCTCCTGAATTAAGAAAGAGCAAAGATTTAAATATAGAGTGATTAAAAAGATGAAACAGCCCTCCTAAAATTCCTAAAGGTGTGCCTAACCCTAAACCTAAGATAATATAACCCACCTGGCTTATAGAATGATATGCTAAAAGGCGCTTTAAGTCCATCTGGCCCAATGCTAAAAGAACTCCCACCATAATAGAAAGAACCCCTAAGAAAGTAAAAACCGCAAGTAATGCTCTGTTTATGCCAATAATATTGTAAAAAATCCTTATAAGAACATAAACTCCCAATGCTTTTATAAGTATACCTGACAGAAATGAAGATACAGGAGCAGGTGCAGAAGGATGAGCATCAGGAAGCCAGGCATGAAAAGGAACAATTGCTGCTTTTAAACCAAACCCCATAATAAAAAGGATATTTACAAGGATAACTACATTACTTAGCCCTTTAGCTTCTAAAACACCTGCTATATCAGCAAGATTAAGAGTAGAAGTATAAGAATATAAAAATGCTATACCCAAAAGAATAAAAGAAGATGCAACAGCGCTCATTATGATATACTTAAATGCTGCCTCAAGCTCCTCTGCTTCTACACCATAAGCAACTAAGGCAAAACTTGCTACAGAAGCTATCTCTAAGAAAACAAACATATTAAAAATATCCCCACTTATAACAATACCATTCATTCCTACTAACATAAGTAAAAATAAGGTATAAAATTTCCATTTAGCACTATATTTTCTCATATAACTTATACAAAAAATATTCAACATAAAAGCTACAATATTAATAGTAACGAGCATAAAAGAAGAAAAACCGTCAATTACTAAATCTACACCAAAAGGAGGCAACCATCCTCCTACTTTATATACCATTACCTTTAAAGAAGAATGGGATAAGATGAATAAAAGAACACATGAGAGAATGAAAGAAAAACCAGTTGCTAAATTAGATAAAAAATCAGAAAGAAATTCAAAACGCTTAGCTAAAATTACAATAAGAAACGCCGCTGCTAAAGGTACAACAACAAATAATGGTAACATCTTATCCTTTCAACTTCCGTATTTTAGTAATATCAAATGTGCCATATTTCTCATAAATTCTAATGGCTACTGCGACAACCAAAGCAGTAGTTGCTAAACCGATAACAATTGCAGTTAGAACCAGCGCCTGAACAAGAGGGTCAACCATATTATTTATATCTTTATCGGGTGAATAAATGGGAGCATGCCCTCCCATACGATAGCCAAATATAATAAGAAACAAATTCACTGCGTATTCACAAATCACTGTGCCAATAATTATCTTAATAATATTTCTCTTTCGCAGTATTCCGTAAATACCAACAGAAAAAAGTAGAAAACATAATATATAAGGACTCATTTTTTCACCTTAAATTTAAGAGTAATTAAAGCCAAAAATATAGCAAAAAGCCCAAAGGCAACCTTAAGTCCAATAGCTGAATAAGAAAGAGGAATAGTTCCTGCAGAAAAAAGGCTAAATGGTTTACCTTTAAAAATAATCCAATCATAGAAGAAATAACCTGCCTTATAGCCTAAAATAGCAATTATAAGGAACAATAATCCTCCTAAACCTTCAAAAAGTGATACAAACCGTTTAGAAATACGTCTAAAAGCTTCCTCCCTGCCAAAAGCAAGCATAAGATGAATAAAAGAAAGAACAATGATAACACCTCCTGCAAATCCTCCCCCTGGACTTAAATGACCATGGAGAGCAATATAAATACCATAAAGAAGAATCAATCCTACAGTAAGGCGCGTAATTACCTTTACAATAAGAGTCATTCCTGACTGCTTGCTATAACTCTCCTTCATCTTCAGGTTCCCCTATTTCTTTCCTTCCCTTATGACGCATCACTGCCAATACTCCTACCACAGCAGCAAAAAGCACAGTTACTTCTCCTAAGGTATCATAAGCACGGAAATTAAGCACAACACTGGCAACGAGATTCGCCGCTCCTGTTTTCATCCACCCTTCTTTTAAGTAAAACTGAGCTACCCGCATTAAAGGCTGACCAAATTTAGGCAAATCTCTTAAGGCTTCATAACCTATATACAAAAAAATTGCCAAAAATACAAAAGTAGCTGTAGTATTGAAAAACCACCGGCCAGTAGTAGAAAAAGGTAAATCTTTCTTAATAGTAGCACGAATAAGAATAACCAAAATTAATATCTCTACTACAAGTTGAGTAAGGGCTAAATCAGGAGCCTTTAAAAGAAGAAAAGAGACGCTCAATGCTAACCCTGCAGTTCCTACTGCCACTACGCTGGAAAGTAAATCCTTAACTTCAAGAGCAATTAGAGCTCCTATGATCATAAAAATAATAAGAATATCTAACATTAACATATTACTTAAAAAAAACTAAAATCAATCCCATTACCCCTAAAAGACACCAAACAAGATAAGTAGGTAATACCCCGTTATGAAGATAACTTAAAAATTTAGTAAATAAAAATGTAAGGTTTTTCCCTTGCTCATACAAATCAAACCGCCCTTTCTCTGCATTATTATATACATTTTTTAGAGGATTTAAATCTCTAATAATAGTGTAGAAATCCTCTGTTTTTACTTCTTCTTCAACCATCTCTCCTCCTACGTATCGCTCAGTAATTCTTATCTTAGAGAAGATGCTAAAAATAATCCATCCTAAAATGATTCCTATGAGAATAAAGTTTGTAGCCATCACCGGCTTCCAAATCCCTATTAAAGAAAAAATACCAGTAAAGCTACGTAGATGATGAAAGACTAAAGGGACACTAAAAAATCCTAACACAATACATAGTAAAGAAAGAAATAAAGGAGGGAAGTACATTGCAAAAGAAACCTCTTCTACTTTTTTCCTCTCTTTTCCCATAAATATACCACCTATTAACTTCAAGAAAGATGCAAGTGTTAAAGAGGAACCAATGAGTGCACATACTAACGAAAATGAAAGGATTATTTTCATCCCTAAAGAATTTACATTATTCATAAAATCTATCAACCCTTGATATATCATCCATTTAGATACAAATCCGTTAAAAGGAGGAATACCAGAAATAGAAAAAGCCGCAATCAACATAGCAATAAAGGTCAAAGGCATAAATTTATACAATCCCCCTAAATCCTTAAGCTCTAAGGTGCCCATTCTCTCCTCTACATTACCTGCTCCTAGAAATAAACAACTTTTGTAAATAGCGTTGTTAACCATATGAAATAAACCAGCTGCTAAACCTAAAGGAGAATTACATCCCATCCCTAAAACCATATAACCCACTTGGGATACCGCATGAAATCCCAATAACCTTTTTACGTTATGTTGCACCAAAGCCATCATAACTGCTCCTACAATAGTAACTGCTCCTAAAAACAACAAAACTCCACAGGCAAAATTATTTAAGAGAAAAGTATTTTTAGTAATTCTTGCTAAAAGATAAATACCCAAAAGCTTATCTAAAGAAGCAGGAAGGCAAGCAACAACAGGAATTGGCGCATACTCTGCAGTATCAACAACCCAAGAATGAAAAGGAAAACATCCTGCCTTAGCAAAGCAGGCAGAGGCTATAAGGAAAAAAGCCAAAAAAGACAATCCGTTATGAAGAACAAGAGGTTCACCCACAAGATATACGGACGAATTAAGATATAAATAAAGAACAAAACCTAACAGAAGAAAGGAATCTGTCCCTCCAACGATTATAAAGGTCTTTTTAGCAACAGCAGCTACTTTATCTTGAGAGTAAAAATTTATAAGTTTAAATAACGTAAGAGCCAAAAACCCCCAAAAGATGAGCAAAAGAAAAATATGATTGGAAAATACAGCAAGAAGTGAAACAAATGAGGTAAGAAAAAACCATAGGTAGTAAGAGAACCTATTCTTTTTGATATAAAACAACGAATAGACAAAAATTAACAAGGTAAAAAGTATGACAAAAAAACCAATGAATTTAGATAAATCATCAACCAAGAATAAACAACTCATAGTTTCATCAACTTGTTATCTTATTTCTTAATCTTTGTGTCTTTTCTTGAGAAAGCTTTATCAATTCTTCTCCATTTAAAATTTTTTCTCCTTTTGGTGAAAAGACAGCGCTCCGTTCTGTACAGCAATAACAGGGATCTACTGCTGCTAGAGTTATTGCAGCATCCGAAATAGTATATCCTGGAACGGTAACCAAATTTGTAGGAACATTCATAAAAGAAGGTGCTCTAACCTTATGGCGGACAGGACGATTAGTTCCGTCGCTACGCACATAATGAAAACACTCACCTCTGGGAGCTTCTACCCTTCCTATACCTTCGCCTTCAGGGATATCTCTAACTTCTATAGCTATCTCTCCCTGAGGTATTTTGGCAAGAGACTTTTCAATAATTGAACATGACTCATACATCTCCATAATCCGGGCAACAACTTTAGCATACACATCTCCTTCATCCAAAACTACCACATCCCAATCTATTTTATCATAACAGGCATAACTATCGTCTCGGCGGACATCAATATCCACTCCTGAAGCTCGTGCAGTAGGACCTACTACGCCAAAAGAAATAGCATCTTTCTTGGTAAGAATACCTACCCCTTTGGTTCTCTTATGAATTATAGGATCGTCTTCTACTGCTTTTTTAAAAAGATTTAGTTCTTTATAAAGCTCTTTTAAAGTCTTTTTAATTACAGGATAATCTTCTTCTTTTATGTCTCTTCGCGCTCCACCAACTTTCATCATAGCATAACTGTTGCGATTGCCTGTTATAAGTTCAAATAAGTCTAAAATTGGCTCCCGTGCTCGCCAAGCCCACATCCATACAGTATTATAACCAATAAAGTGTCCTGCCAATCCCAACCATAAAAGATGAGAATGAATGCGTTCCAATTCTGCAATAATCATTCTTATATAACTACCTCTTTCTGGACAAACTATCCCTAATAAATCCTCTACCGCCAGAACATAAGCAAAAGGATGAGAGGTAGAACATATTCCACAAATTCTTTCCACCAAAAAAGTAACCTGGTCCCAATGTTTTGACTCTGAAAGTTTCTCAATCCCCCGATGATTATAACCAATCTCTATTTCCACATCTACAACCTTTTCCCCTTCAACAACAAGTCTAAAAAACTCTGGCTCCTCTTGAAGAGGATGATAAGGACCAATAGGGACAATCTTTCTCTTATTCATTATCTCTCTCTTCTAAAGGGTAAGGTCTCTTTTCTAAAATACAACTTTTTCTAAGAGGATAATTACCTTCTGGCCAATCGTGGTCTAAAAGAAGATGCTCTAAATTCTTATTACCTACAAAATCTATACCCAACATTTCATGAATCTCTCTTTCTATCCATTCTCCTGCCCTAAACATCGGTGTTAAAGAATCAATCTTGGGATTATCTTTATTTTTAATAAAAATACGGATGCTAAAAATTTCTCCTGTTTTATCATACCCAAAATGATAAATTAACTCAAAATTATCTTCATTATCTATGCCACTTACAGTAGAAAGGCGCATTTTAAAATGGGAATACAGAACTTCGGCAACTTCTCTTAAATCAACCTTATCAATTACTAAATAAATACGACGAGGATTTTTTACGCGCCACTCTTTAAATTTACCCTCAAGTTTTTTCTTGACATCATCTTTAATCATTTTCTCGTTACCTTTTCAATCAACTTCACAATCCCTGCAATTATTGCCTCAGGTTTAGGAGGACAACCCGGTATATAAACATCTACAGGCATAATCTCATCCAAAGCAGCCTCCATAGAGTAGCTGGGACGAAACATATGCTGACTGCAAGAACACGTTCCTACTGCCACTACAAAACATGGCTTGGGAGCTTGTTCATAAACACGCTTAAATCGCTTTAAAGATTTTTTATTCATTGCTCCTGTAACAAGAATTACATCAGCATGACGAACACTTCCTACCAACTGCATACCGAACCGCTCAATATCAAAACGAGGGGTAAGACAGTCCAGAATCTCAATATCACAATTATTACAGGAACCTGAGCTCACATGATAAACCCATAATGACTTAGTGAGTATTTTTTCTTTTAGCCCCATTTCAATACCCTATTATTGCCAAAACCACCCCCACGCATCCTAAAGGGAAAAATAAAAACCAAAAAAGTTTAAGAATGTCTTTTATACGTAACCGCGGATTGGTATTTTTTATTACAGAAATAATGACAATCATTATAAGATATTTATAGATTAAATGCCACCCTAAACTTTCTCCCGTAAAAAGTAAAATCAAAAGCACAGGTAAAATAAAATAAAGAAATGCTTTTGTTAACTTATAAAATCCTAAAAGAGGGCCGGAATATTCAATAAAAGGCCCCCCCATTATCTCCTGCTCTGCCTCACTTACATCGAAAGGTACAATTCCCAATTTTGCCTGAATATAAAAAATACTCAAGACAAATCCTATCGCCCCTGAAATACTCCAAAGATGAGAACCAAACTTTTGCTGATAATCCATTATACCCTCTAAAGATATCACTCCTTTTGATTTGATTATAACAATAATTAAGCTAACGATAAAAATAAATTCATAAGAAAGCATAAGTTTAATCTCTCGTGCTGAACCTGTTGTAGCCAAAGGATTAGAAGAAGCTATGCCTCCTAAGATGATAAAAAGAGAAGGTATAATGATTAAATAGAGAATAACTACTATATCTCCTACAAACCCTCTGCCATAAAAATAACTCTGGTTAATCATTAAAGATAAAAGAACTACTGAAGAAAAACTAATAATTGGCGAAAGAACAAAAAGAGTTTTATTTGCCTCTACGGGGATAATCTGCTCTTTATAGAATAATTTCATAATATCAATAAAATTCTGATACCACGGTGGACCTATCCTATACTGAAAACGGGCAGTAAGTTTCCTTTCTAACCACCACCCCCATCCTCCTAAAAGTAAAGTAAATAAAAAACCAGGAAAAATAAAATAACTAAATACTAATTTCATCTTTTCTTATAAAGTATTGTGTCATCCTTAAGCCACTTCAAAGAATGGACTGCTAATTTATCGGAAACAAAAAATATTCCTTTTTCTATATCTTCTCTTTGGATATCCTTTATCTGAATAGCATTGTAAGGACAGGTTTCTATACATTTTATCTTATCCCGCTTAAGGCAAAAATCACATTTAGAATCAAGAAACTCTAAAAAATCAGGCAGAATTGTACCAAAAGGGCAAGCAATACTACAACTTTTACATGAGGTACAAAGAAAACGTGCGCGATGAAGGATTCCCTCTTCATCTTTCTTTAAGGCATTATGATAACAGGCATTAACGCACGGTGCCTCTTCACACTTCCGACAAAGTAAGCTAAAAGTAGCTAATTCTCTTATTGAGGTAATACCATTATTCTGAGGATGATAAATATAACTACACTCTACTACGCATTTTTTACATTTATCACATTTTTCTAAATCAATAAATAACCGCTTCATTGAATTAAAGCTTATTAAATTTAGTCCCAAATGTCATGAATATCTTTTATATCTTCAAAACAAAATACAGGCCCGTCTTTGCAAACATAATATTTCCCTAAACGACAGTGACCACATTTACCGAGACCACAACTCATATTTTTCTCCATAGAAAGATAAAGATTCTGGGGTAATATGCCCATTTCTAAAAGTTTTAAGGTAGTAAACTTCATCATAATTGGTGGCCCGCAGACTATTCCCACAGCCTCTTTTGCCTTAAGAGGTAAATTTTCAAGAATGGTCGTAACTACCCCCACATTACCATCCCATTTATTATCTCCTTTATCTACGGTTAAACGTAAGTGAACATTCTTATACCCTCTCCACTCCTTAATCTGAGATTTATATACAATATCTTGGGGTGTCCGCGCCCCATAACATATAACTATCTTTTTAAAATCATCTAAAGAAGAAAAAAGAGTAAAAATAAGCGAACGTAAAGGAGCAAGCCCCACTCCTCCTCCTACAATAAGCACTTCTTTATTACGAAAATTCTCCACCGGATACCCTCTCCCATAAGGACCACGCAAACCTAATACATCCCCTACTTTAGCATTATGGAAGAACGCAGTAACCTTACCTACTTTCATAATAGTAATTTCAAACTCATCTTTCCGAAGAGGGCTGGAAGAAGGAGTAAAAGGTGCCTCTCCTATACCCGGATAAGTTAACTCTACGAATTGCCCTGTAGAAAAAGAAAACCCTTTTTCTGTCTCAAAAACAAATGTCTTAATAGCAGAGGTCTCTTCGATAATCTTAGTAATCTTTGCCTTTATAGGAGAATAAATACCCATTTATACTTTAGATTTTTTATTATAATTATAAAGGTAACGAAAAATTTCCCGTAAATCAATCTTAGCAATACACGACTCAATACACCTACCGCAACCTGTACATGCATAAATACCTATTCGGTCAGGAAAAAATTCAAATTTCTTTATGTAACGATTGCGCAATCGTTGAGCCCGCAATTTAAGAGGATTAGCTCCTCCTGCAACTCGGCTGAAATTTTTATATTGACAACCATCCCAAATACGGCCCCTTAAGAAATAAGAACCTTCCTTCGTATCAAAAATAAGAAAACAGTGGCAAGTAGGACAATTCATAATACAAGCACCACACTCTACACACTTTAAAGCCTCCTCTTCCCATATATTCTTCTCATATCCCTTTCTTACCAACTCATAAAGTATTTCTTTGGAAGGCAAACCTTGTTCTTTGAGGCTTCTTCTTATCTCCTCCACCAACTTACTTCGGCTTACTGTTCGTTCCTCTAAGTAACTTTCTCGAGCATTTTGGAAAATACTCTGGTTCTCCTCTATAAGTTTCTTACCTTTCAAAGAACCTACTTCTACTAATAGAACATCGTCTACCAAAGAAATATTCAAATCAAACAACTCCTCAGGATAAGGATTAATATCCAAACCAACACAAAAACATACATTCTTAAAAGCAATGCAGTCACTGGAAATAATAATGTTGTTATCGCGCATATTCTTATATTCCTCATCAATTTCTGATTCTAAGAATACATAATCTTGAATCTTAAGAGATTGTAAATCACACGCCTTAACCCCCACAATACAAAATGGTTTTTTCTTAACTGTTTTTTCTAAAAAATAGCTTCCTAAAAACTGCTGGGAAGGTACAAAAAACTGGCGCAGAGAAGTTACAGGACGATACTTATTAAAAACAAACTTCCCCTTAAAGACTTCAAAAAAATAGTTTTCTTCTCCATAAGGAGAAACTACAGTATACGTTTTAGAAAGGGTTTCTAAAAAATTACAAAAACTCTGCTTTGTCGCTACAAAAATGTTGTCTTTCATTTAGATTGTGAATTATTTCACAATAAAAGAGATAAAAAATAAAAATTTTTTAAAAAGTATACCAACAATAATATCATTGTCAATAAAAATTTCCAAAAACGTATTATACAAAAAGATAGGTAACACTTTTAACAATAAGAAATATCTATTAAAAAGATTCAAAGAAATTAAAGACGCCTCCTTAGGATACAAGCTACAGACCTGATTGTAAGAGAGAATTTTTAATTTCTATTAAATTTCTAATTCTTCAATTTCTAATTAAAAATTAAGTCATTGAAAATTTAATGAAAATTAGAAATTGAAAATTAAAAATTCCCCCAAGATTCTCTCTTACAATGGGGTTTGATTACCGTTCTAACCTACGCGGTTAGAAAAAGGTGCTACATTTCTAAGCCAGACTTAATAATGTAGCAGAAAATTAGAGCTTCAATGAAACAATACTGTTTGAGACAATAATGTATCATCACCACCTCTCGTAATGCACCTTGCTCTCATTATACCTATCTGCTGGTGATAATTGTTGAGCAGGGTAACCAATGGGAATAACAGCAAAAGGAACAATATGAGAAGGTACTCCTAATTCTTTTCTTACATATTCAATGCGTTCATCTAAAGGATAAACCCCAAGCCATACTCCTCCCAATCCTAAATATGTTGCTTCAATAAGGAGATTCTCTGTCGCCGCAGAGCAATCTTGTACCCAAAATCCTTTATAGACTTCAGCATTCAAATCGCCACACACAACAATTCCTACAGGTGCATCTTTCAACATATTAGCGTGAGGACTTAATTTAGAAAGACGATACAGGGTCTCTTTATTTCTCACTACAATAAAATGCCACGGTTGTTCATTCCCTGCCGAAGGAGCAGCCATTCCTGCTTTAAGAAGCTTTTTTATAAGCTCAACAGGCACGGGTTCTTTGCGATATCTTCGTATGCTACGCCGTTTAAAAATTGCATCCATTTTTTCTCCTTTCTATTTCTCTTTATTCCTCTTTCTCTTGACTTTTCCCCCTATATTCCAGGCTTTACCCAAATGTTTTCCTACGCTCCAGTAATTTCTGTCATGCATAGAAAAAACAACTGGTTTAATCTTTTTTATATCTGGCAGACCATCAGTAAGTACATCTTCATTTACATATGTCTCAACGATTTCTCCTATAAATACTTCGTTCATTCCCCCAAAATCAAGCACTTTAACCAGCTTACATTCAAGATTCAAAGGAGCCTCTTTTATCATAGGCGCAGTTTTTAACTTGCCATAGAAAATATCAAAAAGTTCAGACTTATCTATCTCTTTTCCTGAATGCATACCAATATAGTCGGTCACTGCAACCATATCTTCACCAGGTATATTCACACTAAAAGTTTTATTTGCCTTAATACCACTGTTAGTGTAATGGGCACGACCAGAAGCAAAAGCAATCATTGCAGGACTATGCTGAACAATACCACAGTAAGCAATGGTAACAAAATTGGCCCTCCTATCTACATCCGCACCAATGATTGTGGTAGGCATGGGATATAAATATGTACCAGAACCTAACTCCTTTTTTTTCATAAAACTCCTTTTAATATACTACCAAACCAAAATTACCAACCCCCCAGGAAAATACCAAAATACCATTAAATATTTATAAATATTTACCAATTCCCTAAGCTAACTTTACATTTTATTTTCAAAAGTTTCTGTCAAGTTAGGAGGATTTAAAAGGAAGCTTAATATAAAAAGTAGTACCTTTCATATATTCTGATTCAAACCAAATTTCTCCTCTATGATTTTCTTCAATAAGGCGTTTCACGATATACATACCAATACCTGTTCCAGATTTTACACCTTCAACAGGTTTAAATGATGATTTAGTAGTAAAGAAAGGGGCAAATATTTTCAACTTATCCTCTTCTTCTATACCAATACCATTATCAGAAACAGTAATTATATAAGAAGATTCTTTTTGAGAAGAAGAAATTGCTATCTGGAAAGAATACTTCTTGCGCTCCTCCAAAGATAAAAGAGATTTTTTCTGATAACAGGCTTCGTAAGCATTATCCAAAAGATTATAAATTACTTCACTCATCTGTGATTTTATACCATAAATATTGTCGCAGAATATTTCTTCTTTAAGGGAAAAAGAGGCTTCTTTATGTTTTATTTTAAGCAACCCTAAGGACAAATCTATGATTTCCTTAAGGGAAAAGAAGCCGAAATAGGTATCTTTTTCCTGAGTGCGGGAATAATTTAAAATTCCTTTTATCACTTGGTCAGTTCTTCTTACATTCTCAAGGAGAGAATCAGCAATCTGCAGGATATAATCATAGCTTTCTTTCAAATGACTATCATTAATAATTTGAGGGCATTTTTTTGCCAAATCTTCTATTTCCATCTTTAATTCCCCACTGGCTACAGAGAAATAGTTAAGGCGGTTTTTTATCTGATGAGCTAAACCATCTGCCATACCACCAATGGAGGCAAGTTTTTCTGCTTCAAAGATGCGGTTCTGGGCCTTCTTGAATTCCTCAAAGAACAAACAGTTTTCAATGGCTAAAGATGCCTGATGAGAAAGAATATTAAACACATTGATATCATCTTGAGTATAGGTGCTTTTGTTGAACTTATCTCCCAAAACAAGAAAACCCAATAAATCTTTCTCAATAACAGAAGGAACAATTAAACCAAAAGAACTGCCAATAATATTCTCTAAGTCTTTGCGCATATCAGGAGGTGCTTCTTCAGGAATAAAGGGTGAAGATTTCTCTTTTATATATTTGATTACCTCTGCATTCTCAGAAACAATATGCTGGCTTACAGAATAACGGCTATCACGCACTGCCATTAACTCATAAGTCTTCTTCTCGCTATTATGACCATAAATACAAGCAAATTCAATACCTACTGCTTTTTTAACAATATGGACAATTAAACGAAATAAACGTTTTAAGTTATGCTCTCTTACCATACCTCCTGCAGCCTGAAGAAGGAGTTTCTGATAATGACGCTGTTGGGCTAAAAGAATATCCTCTGCTTTTTTTTGCAGGATACGGTAAACAACAGGACCAATAGTAGCAAGAATAACTGCAAGAGATGTAGATAAAACCCAAGAATGTGTTTTATATCCAATATAAAAAGGCACACCAAGAACAAGAGTATAAAGAGTTAAGAATATTCCTGTTCTGGTGATAGCAACACGAATATCCATAAGATGGTATTTGATGATGGCGTAGGTAATGATAAGGGGATAAAAAGCAGTAAAAAAATTTGTATAAGGGTAAATATCTATCCGAAATATAGGAAAAAATATAGGTTCCACACCCCCCCAACCAAACATAGAAGCTAATATAAAATATCTAATCTGTTGTCTTCTAACACCAGAGGTTTTTTTAAAATTAGCTATTAATAGGAAAAAACCATATCCTAATAGGAACCAATAAAAAGTTAGATAAAATAATAAATAGAGGGAATTGTATGTACTGAACCAGTCTAAAAACCAAAATTGGTCAAAAACAAATCTTAAACGAGGTAAAAACAATCTAGGGACAAAGAGATCTAATGCCAAAAAGAAAAATGCTAAAATATAAAAAATTCGTAAAAAAAACTTTTTTCTCAAAGCAAAAAAGGCAAATATAAAGTGAACATATATTACAGGAGAAAGTATCACACATATATATGCAATCTGCCACCAAAAAAACGCTTCATCATATGTAGTAGCTGTGGAAAATTTATATCCACCGATCCCCCAAATAGAAGCAAGAAGACAAAAAAGCACCCATAACTTTCCTATTTTTTGTCTATTTTTTAAAAAAGTAAAACCCGCTAAAAAAATACTAAAAATAAAAATTAAAAGAGAAGAAATGCTAAACAAATTCATACAATAATTATGTTATTAATTGTATAGAGTATCTCCATTTTTTTTCGAAACACTTTAATACTAATTGAGCTGTCTTCCTTCCACAAAAAGCTACTTTGGGTATTCCCCCTTGTCCACTCCCCACAGCTCCCCATTGACCTGCAATAAACAACCCTTTGACAGAAGTCTCTAGTGGAAAAGTAGAGGCTTTTATTTGATCTACTGAAGATTTCCACCCAAAAGCCACTCCATGTGTATTTAAAGTGTATATTTCAAAAGTAAAAGGAGTGGCCATTTCTCTCGCTTCTATATTACTCTTTTCAAAACTAAATTCTTCTTGAGCAGTTTTTATTAATCTTTTTATTAATGCCTTTAAAGAAGCGTTCTTCCAGAAATTATCTGAAATAAAAGGAACCAATGTAAATATTTCAATAGATGCTTTAAGCTTTGAAACAGGGAAAAATGTGAACATTGCCAAAGAAAAATTTCCTTTGAGGAGTCTTCTTGCAGATGGAGTAAAAGGTGCATTTAAACTATAACTGCCAGAAACCCATGTGCATGGATATTTTTTTATCTTATCCTTCTTCTGTTTTATTCCTAAATATATTCCAAAAATAGAAGGACTCATTTTTAATTTTTTCACTACATTATACTCTTTAGTCCTTATATCTAATAGTTCACGGAAAGTTTTCCTCACATCATTATTACAAACTACTGTATTACTAAAAATCTCTTTGTTATTTCTCTCTATTAAAATTTTTTTTATTTTCTTCCCATCAGTCAAAAATTTTTTTATCTTTGTGGAGAATATTATTTCTCCTCCATATTCCTTAAATTTATTAGCTAAAGCATCAGAAAAACTCTGCATACCACCTTCAGGATAATAACCGGGGTCAAGGATAAATTCCCTATATAAAATAGCTCCACTTAAACCAGAAGCTATACTTCCATGAACTCCAATATTTCCTAATAATGCATTTATTGTGCCCTTTAATTTATAATCTTCGAAGAACTCATCTAAAAGCTGCTTAAATGTTACTTTCTTTGTTTTTTTATAAATTTCTAAAAAATCCTTTTGCATAATGAATTTAAAAAATCTTTCAATATTTCTTTTCTCCTTAGGAAAACTCTTTTTGAATTCCTTAATCGTATCATAAGGATTTGCTCTTATATAAGTTACATTGTCGGGCATTATTATTTTATCAGTTGGGTCAAATTGATGAAATTTTATCTCATCCTTTACATTAAGTTCTTCTAAAATTTTTCCTAATACTCCCCTTTTTATTCCTCCTAGATAATGAACCCCTACATCAAACCTATATCCATTTCTCTCAAAAGATGTGCAGTAACCTCCAGGCTTATCATTTTTTTCAACAATTAAAACACGCAGTCCTGCTTTCGCTAAATAACAACCACAAACCAACCCTCCAATTCCTGCACCAATTATTACAACATCATATTTCTCAGCCATATTGTTTCTCCCTGGGATTTAAAGGATTTCTCAGAAGCCTTCACTGCTATTTTTAGTATCCTCTTCAAGAAAACTCTGCTTTTTCAGAGAGGAACCAAAAACCAATTTATTCTTTACTTCCTTCTTCAGAATACTTTTTAAAACCTTTATTTCTTCCAATCTTTTTATACATATTTTACTGACTTAATTCCTATTTTTTCCTTCAGAAGAAGTTTATAAAAAGGAATAACTTTTACTCCTTCTATTTCCTTTTCTTCATCCCAGCTTATCACTATACTCTTTTTAATTTTATATTTCTTCATAAAATAATATAAACTTTTTAAATTTATTTTTCCACATTTTATTTCAACAGGTATTATTTTATCTTTGGAAGCCATTATCGCATCAACCTCATTTTTATATACATCTCTATAAAAAAACTCTATTCCCAACTGCCAGATTAAAGAATTTTCAAAACAAAAAGAAAAAGCTTTCTCTATTAAAGAAGGGAAAACTATAATAGGATAGTATTTCTTTAATTTTCTTTTTTCCTTCCTTAAATTTGGAGAAAAATTGTATATCTTTTTTATCAAAAAAGATTTCTCTAAATAATCTAAATACAAAGATACACTTTGTCGGGTAATTTTTAATTCTTTAGAGAGCTTAAGAATATCAATAATCTGGCCGGGAGAAAATATGATGATGTCCAAAATCTCTGCCAATAAATCTTGATTCTTAATTTTGAATAAATAAGGAATATCTTTAAATAATATTTTATCAATTACTGCTTCTTTAAGATATTTATGAATAAACATATCCTCTTTTATTCCCGCCAGCTCAGGAAAACCATTGTTTTTTAGAAATTCTCTATAAAGTTTCTTCAGCTCTTCCTTATAAAGTTCAACTCTCTCTATTAAAATATCATTTTTGGTAAAGTAGATATATTCCTTAAAATTAAGAGGGGAAATTTTAAACTCAAAAATCCTTCCTGCTAATGTTTCCTTGATTTTTTTCCTTAAAAAAAGGGTTTCTGAACCAGAAACAATGATTTTGATATTAGGGTAAATATCATAAATCCGTTTAAGTTTTTCCTGCCAACTCTCCAGCTTCTGAATTTCATCAAAACAAAAGAGAAATTTATCCTCCCTTAAATTAATCTCAGGAAAGATTTCTCTATAGGAAACAAGTAAATCTTCGATATCAAGGTAGGAAAAATCATCGAAGGAAAAGTAAAGAATGCAGTAAGGCTTTATTTTCTTAAGAAAAAATTCAATTATTTTCAGAATTAAAGTAGTCTTGCCTACTCTTCTTAATCCTGCTAAAGCAATTATCTGCCTTGAGGAAAAGAATTTTTTTAAAGTAGTTAAAATCTGACGCGGAGAATACCCCTTTACTTTAAAATCTTTATCCTTCCACCAAGGATTTATTTCTTTAAGAATTAATTTTATTCTTTCCCTTATCTCCATATATTTTTAGTAATCCTACTATAACATAAAATATAATATATGTCAATTATTAACTAACATAAATTTTAAACCTGATTCTGCAAATTTGATGGCTATTTTAGAAATTTATTCTTTTCCTCCATAATCAAAATTTAAAGCCTCCTCTAAATAACAACCACAAACCAACCCCCCAATTCCTGCACCAATTATTACAACATCATATTTTTCTCTCATTTAAACCACTTTACTGTTTCTCTAATAGGCTTTCTCTTAGAACGTTTACCTTTTTCCGCAGGATATCCTAAAGTTAGGATAGCAACTAATTCTTCATCTCTAATCCCTAATAATTTGTTTATTTCCTTCTTACAAAACATTGGAGCTTCTAACCAGCATGTCTCTACCCCTAAAGAATACGCCACTAATATCATATTCTGAATCGAAGCAGCAATAGCAGAAACCTCTGTTATTTGAGAAAATTTATGATAACTTTTATTAATTCTTTTGATAAATTCAGAAACCTCTAAAGTATTATATACAACAATTACAGTTTGAGCATTAGAAATAGTTTGCGCCGCCATCCGCAAAATAGTATTTCTTCCAACACCTCGTGTATAAGACTTGACCAACAGAATGTCGCTAATATTTTTTATTTTATCCTTATCATTAATTATGATGAACTTCCAAGGTTGAAACCCAGGAGCCATTAAAGATGGCCCCCATCTTCCTGCTTCAATAATCTTATTAATTATTTTTATAGGTATTGGTTTATTCTGATATTTTCTTATTGTCCGCCGGTTTTTAATTAATTTTAATAAATCATCTGGCTTCATTTTGCCTCCCCTTAACTATTTGTCTGACTCTCTTAATCCTTTCCTCTTCCACTGCCTCATCAAAACACTGTAAAGGGGCTAAAGAAAAACCTATTCTCTTAGCCTTTGTAAGTATATCCTTTGCTAAGTTCGCATCTGCATATCCTAAACCATAATTTTTCCTCTGCTGATAAAGAGAAAGAACTAAAGTTTCTGCAAGACATCCATATGTCTCTTTACAACTAGCCACTCTTGTTACCGCAACATCCATTAAATCGGGCATATTTCTTGCCCAGAAAATATCTATAGATAGAGGCAATCTCATAATCCCTCCCTCAAGGAGAATTATATCTTTGCGCTTCTTTAATACACTCTCCGGAACATTTTTGGGGAAAGAATCATCTATAATTACTGCCCCTCTTTTCAAATATTTTGCTTTTATTATTGATGTAGGTGAGTTGGTAGCGACTATTATTAAATCGGCTTTTTTCAACTCAGAAAAACTAAAGGAAACCGTTACTTCTATATCATCACTTATTTTCTTAATATAATCAGTTAGTTCATTTAACTTTGTCTGCGCATTGAATGTACTTAAATCAAGTAAAATAATTCTCTTAGGATGGCTTTTTGCAAGAAGTTTTGCACATCCTGAACCAATAGAACCCGCAGCACCCACTATAGCAACTGTAGATTTTTTTATATCAAGCTCTATGTGATTTGATATATTTTCTGCAATCTCAATTATATTACCAATGGTATAAGCGTGACCTGTAGTAAAACCTATCTTAGGAAACATACGGGAAAGCTCATACCCCCCTTGAGCAAAAGAAGCTATCAGCCCCCCCATTCCTATAAGTTTTGCCCCTAACTTTTGAGCAAGAAGCACTGCTTGAGGTATTTTTCTTTTCCGCAATCTACTATCAAGTAGCAATTCTTTTGTATAATTAGTAACAAAAATTATCCATCCTTTAACATGTTTTTTTTTCATTCCCTTTGGCGCAGGAAAATTTTTTACTATAATTTCGTTAACTACAGGATAGGAACCTTTTCGCCAAGAGGTAGCATAAGAAGATGGCAATTTATGTAAGAAATTAAATTCGCGATATAAATCCTCTTCATAACCATAATGCACAATATACCCAAAGTCTCCTCTCTGTGTAAGAAATCTATTTACAAAAGGAGCTATAATAGCAAACTTTTCTTTTAGTATTCTCCTAAAAAAAACCTTCACTTTGTTATTTGTATTTTTAAGCTCCTTTCTATACTTAACTTCTGTTACAAGTTCAATATAATTATCTTCATCCTCTAAAAGGAAAGGGGCAATCATCTCATATATCTCGTCCACAATAATCCTTTTTTCTCTAAGAGGCAAAAAGAATAACTTTTGAAATAGCTTTTTCTGACTTTGAATCTTAAAAATCACGGAAGCAATAGAGTAAATAGAATCGCCACTTCCCATAAGGGGAGTATTAAGACCCATTATCTGGGAAATAATAGGGACCACTGAATAAGGTGATAAAAAATAATTGGGGTTGATTTCCTGCAATAAACACATAACTGTCTCTACAGACATTTTGAAGTTTCTTATGTCTGAACCAGGATAATGGATATTTTTACTCATCTTATCTTTCGCCTTTTAAGGCCGAGCTTTTCTAAAGAGTAAAAGAAGGTTGGTGAGTCTACTTCTATTTTTGTTGCCTCCTTAATACCTTTTACACTCATTTTTCCTTCTCTAACCATATGGCTTAATTCTCCTATATAAGGATGATAACCTAACTGCTTTTTACATGCAAAGTTACCCAGTGTATTTATAAGACAATTTGTAGAACACGCATCAGTGTCATGCGGTCTTATCCAACCTATCTTTGAGATAGTCTCAATGATTGCTTTTTCATTGTAATCCAAAAGAGCATGAAAAGGTAAAAAAACTTTGGGAACAAACATACCAGAAGAGATATACTGACTCTTAAAATAAAATTTCTCTACCCTTTTACCAAATTTTTCTCTTACAGGGTCACCAATGATTTTTATAATATCCAAAGGGTCGTCTTTATATACCTTATCAGAAAGGAATATACAAGAGCGGACTTTAAGAAAATTCTCTAAGCTTACAGCAGGATACTGCCCCGGGGTAAACCCCACAAACATAAGGGGTATTTTCTTATCTATTGCGTTATTCAATGTAGTTCCAAATACCATTCCTAAACATACTGCACATACCTGGCTCATCATTGCTAAGATTTCTTTAGGATAAGGTATCTTCTCTGTTAATGCATACACAAATATATCCCTCAAAACATCCATAGGTGGACGAGTTATTGTATAATCTATTCCAAGATTACGCGTTATTATTTTTATATTCTTAAAGGCCTGAGGCGAGACAAATCCATTATCCAAAACATGAGCAAGTATTTTTAAACGGAATTTTTTCTTGAGATAATATAAAAGAAATGAACTGTCTTTACCTCCACTATAAGCAACAATACAATCATATCTATTCCTATACTTTTTCCGTTTTACCCTATTTATAAGCTCTAAAATTTCTTTTTTTAATTTTTCTTTAATTATATTCTCTCGTTCTCTATAGAGAGAAAAATAGATACAATAATTACATATACCTTCTCTGTTAAATTTAATCCCAGGATAACCTTGAGGAAGCCCACATTTTTGGCATTCTTTTTTAGCTCCTTGTATCATTCCAGAATTCTCCTTTTTTAAGCCACTTAACCTACGCGGTTAGAAGATTTACTGCACCTATATACTCCCAAACACTACACAGCAATTATTCCCTCCAAAAAAACTACATTGTCATCTTACAAATAATAAACAGGAGCAAAAAGAACCTCTGTTCTGCCGCGTTTAACCATCCCCCAGTAATCCCGCGTTAATACAAGGGCTCTTTCTGGTTTTAGCGCATCAATAAAACTAATGAATCCCCGTGAGAGTTTTTCACTCGTAAAAGTGGTATATTTTACCTCAACAGGTGTAATTCTATCTTCTCCACAAATAATAAAGTCAATCTCCGCCCCTGCTTTAGTCCTCCAGAAATGTATTCTGTTTACCTGCGTGTAAATCTCTTTAAGGCGTATAAAGCCTGCATTTTCAACGATTGAACCAGAATCAGGACGTGCGCGCAAACTTCCCATACTGTCTATTAAACTATTTCTGAATCCTAAATCAAAAAAGTAAAATTTAGGATTTTTAGATAATTCTTTCTGCTTATTCCTAAAAAACGGTTTCACCTCGCAACATACAAATGTTTCCTTTAATATGTTGAGGTGCTTTACTAACTTGCGATAACTCAGCCCTGACGCCTGACTTAAATTCTGATATACCACAACATTACCTATCTGTGTGGCTAAATATTGAGACAATAAAAAAAGATTTCTTTCTGTAGCTAACTGTAGAAGTGTCTTTATATCCTTAAGGACATAACTACTATAAAGATCCCGAAGGAGTTTCTTTTTTTCTACCTTTGTATTAGCCAATACCACTGCGGGATACCCACCCCAGATAACAAATTCTTCATATTCAGGTATAAATTCAGGGGAGAAAGCATCTTTCTTCCCTTTGATACTAATACGTTTGCCCCGCAAAATGTAATCTTCTATTGCCTTTGATCTCTCAACGTACAATGACGACATTCTCTTATTATGCGCTAAAAGATATTCATAAAAATTAAAAGGGCTCAACTCAAAGTTTAACATCCTCCCCACCATAAACTTACCCACTCTGGCTTTTATATCAAGCGATGATGAGCCGGTAACAATAATTTTTATTGTCTTAAAAGTATCATAGATAAATTTAAGTTTTTTACCGCCATCATCAGCATATTGAAACTCGTCAATCATAAGGTAAAACTTTCCAGATATATCTGAGGGAATAAATGACTTGACAAATATCACAGGGTCTTCGTTAAATTCCATAAGCAGTTTCCTGTCTTCAAAAGTAATTGTTTTGATAAGCTTAGCGGGTATCTTTAAACTTCTTCGTAAATATCCACTCAATATTTCCAAAAATGTTGTTTTACCGCACTGACGAGGGCCAACTATAGAGATAAACTCAGGCCTTTTTAGAAAAGGTATTATTTTATTGATTAAATCTCTCTTGATAATCATAAAAATATCTTACCATTTATGCATATAATGCAATTACAGTATAACTATTAATGCAAAAAGTGTCAATAAATAAATGTGCATCTTTTCTGTCCTAAAAAGGAAACTAACCTTTCCCAAACACTACACAGCAATTATTCCCTCCAAAAGCAAAACTATTACTTAAAGCCACTTTTACTGTTGCCTTACGTGCTTTGTTGGGAACGCAATCTATATCGCATTCAGGATCAGGGGTTTTGTAATTTATTGTAGGCGGGATTACGCTTTCTTTTATAGACAAACAGCAAGCTATCGCCTCAACAGCAGATGCAGCTCCCATACAGTGCCCCAGCATTGACTTTATAGAACTTACAGGAACTTTTCTGTAGTGCTTCCCTAACACTTCTTTTATTGCTAAAGATTCATTTTTGTCGTTCTGAACAGTACCAGTTCCGTGAGCGCTTATATAACCAATATCTCTAATTGAGATATTGCTTTTTGTAATGGCTTTTTTCATTGCTTTTTCAATACCTTCTTTTTTAGGAATGGTCATATGGTAAGCATCAGAACTTAATCCATAACCTAAAACCTCGGCATAAATATTAGCTTTGCGGGATTTTGCATGCTTTTCTTCCTCTAAAATCAGTATACCTGCACCTTCTCCAAGAAGCATACCTTTCCGATTCTTATCAAACGGTCGGCATTTTTTTGGCGCCATAGCATATAATCTCTGAAATCCCTGAAAAGCTACACGAGAAAGAGCTTCGCTTCCTCCTGCAATAACTAAATCAGCATCTCCTTTTCTTATTAAATCATAACCATAACTGATAGCATAATTTCCTGCAGCACAGGCATCGGGAAGAAGAAAATTTCTCCCTCTCAATTTCAAAATGTAGCCGAGGTTACGAGGGATAGAAGCAGTAAAGGCATTAAGAAGTAATGTATTGGTAACGCCATTCCACTTTTCCTTAAAAAGTAACTCACTGGAAAAATCATAAATACCTGCCTCTGCCATTGTCGTCCCCATAAGAATAGTTGTCTTCTTCTTTCTAATTTCACTTTCCTTAATCCCTGCATCTTTAAAAGCAAGCTTTCCTGCAACAAGAGAAAATAAAGAAGCCCTGCCTATAAAGGGAAGTATCTCAGAAGGAATAAAATCAGAAGGATTAAAATTACTAATTTCACCTGCATAATGGCGTTTAAAATGGGCCGTATCAAATAAAGCTACTCTTCTTATCCCTGAGACACCTTTAATGAGGTTTTTTAAGAAATCATCCTTACCTATCCCTATGGATGAAACAACTCCCAGCCCTGTAACTACTACTTTCTTCATAGGCGAGATTTTTTTGGCTTTACTCCAAAGGTTATCTGGCTGGAAACAGCTATCTCATCTTTCACTAAAGCCCGTCCGCTAACTATCCCTCCCCCGGAAAGAATTTTTTTCTTCTCCACTTCAAGAAAGAGGACATCGCCGGGCTTTACTATTCGGTGAAACTTTGCTTCTACTTTCCCGAATAGATAATCAGGATGCTTACTAGCAACCTCAGGTTTAAGAACAGCAAATAAAATTATACTCGCCTGGGCAAGCGCCTCAATCATTATCACACCGGGCATCACGGGATTACGAGGAAAGTGACCTTTAAAAAAGTAATCGTTTATAGTTACGTTTTTTATGCAAACAACTTTTCCTTTAACAGTGTCTATCTCTACTACTTTGTCTACAAAAAGAAAAGGGGGACGCTGAGGAAGGACTTCTTGAATCTTATCGATATTCCATATAGTTTGCATAATTATTTCTTAAGTTTTTTCTCTAAAATCTCATATATGCTTTTAAGGTTACGAATATTGGGAATATCCTCCTCAGGAACTACTATCTTATACTTCTTTTCAATTGCAGCAACCATTTCCAGCGCCATCATACTGTCTATACCTAAATCTTTGGTAAAATCTGCGCCATCTTTTAGCTCATCAATGGGTATTTCCGTAATCTCAGAAATAAGCTTTTTTATTTCCTCTTTTATTTTTTCAAAATTTACTTTTTTCTTAGCCATATATCCCCTTTTTTATGTATAGTTATATTGCCAATCCACCGTCAATTTTTATTACTTCTCCCGTAATATAAGAAGCCCTATCAGAAGCAAGAAACACACAAAGATTTGCTACATCTTCGGGTTCTCCTATTCGCCTTAAAGGAATTAGAGTATCTAAGTTATCTTTTTTTTCTTTGGGTAAGGTATCAATCATCTCTGTATTAATAAAACCAGGGCAAACCACATTTACGCGTATATTGTAAGAAGCAACTTCTTTAGCTAAAGCCTTGGAAAATCCTATAATCCCTGCTTTTGAAGCACTGTAATTTGTCTGCCGTCCCCTGCCCACAAGCCCACTTATAGAACTCATATTTATAATACATCCCTTTTTTTGTTTCATAAATGTTGTTATAACTGCCCGGGTCATATTAAATGTTCCCCCCAAATTGGTAGCAATTACTTCTTCCCACTCCTCGGCGGTCATCATAAAAAGTGCTTTATCCCTTAAAATCCCTGCGTTGTTTATAAGAATGTCAATTTTTTTAAACTTAGCAAGGGTTTTTTTTACTACCTCCTGCGCTGTATTGTATTCCCTCACATCTGCTTTTAAGGCAAGAGCCTCGCCTCTTAATGCCTTTATTTCCTTTACAAAATTATTTGCTTCTTTTGTGCTTTTTTTATAAGTAAAAACAACTTTTGCTCCTCTTTCTACAAAAGAAAGCACACATGCCTTCCCAATACCACGAGAGCCCCCGGTAATTATAGCAACTTTCTTTCTTAACTCTTTCACTATAAATAGTATAGCAAATAATTGGCGTGGATAAAGAATTTTTTATTGTAATTTCGTATCATATAAAAAGATAGGTAACAGTTTAATAAGGAGAAATATTTATTAAAAAAGCTTAAAGAAATAAAAAACGCCTCCTTAGGATACAACCTACAAATCTGATTGTAAGAGAG